>BNJS01002459.1_pt1 | contig 122770 bp, 154 predicted proteins | sample 8540461 | NCBI WGS metagenome assembly BNJS01 (sample SAMD00202454, study PRJDB9452) | human saliva metagenome | isolation source: human saliva | place: Japan | reverse complement strand
GCACTGTCCCAACCCCTGGGCATGTCCACCAGGAGGCAGAACCCCATGCCGATATCTGCCAGAGGGAGCTGTCAAGGATCCAAGTCGCCTGGCAGCAAGTTTGCATGTCAACCTGAATGGGCATTGGAAAACACCTCAGACCACTGGGAGGAACCCAGCACAGCCAGTGATATTTTTCAGTGCAGTGCATTGTCTGCAGCCAGCCTGCATGGGGCCCCTGAAATGATACTGAACCTTTACTACCCGGCAGGACGCCCAAGGCCTGGCGGGCACAGACACGTAATGGCCTTACAGCCTTACGCCAAGAGCAACGTCTGGATCCTGTCAACTTTCCTATAACAACCAGAGCTGGAAGAAGAAAGACGCAGAAAACACAGTGAGAGGAAGAACTTCATAAAAGTACGGATTGGGTGGGAAAAACCTTAAGATTGGTTATAGAGGGAGGGCACCTCGCTTGAGACGTTTTTTGGAATCACAGGTCCCTCAATTGAACAATTTCTGATCTTCAAAATATTGTGAGACAAATATGAAACCACAGAGGAGGCATCTCATATCCACCCCACACCCACCACACCTCTGAAATATAAATTCAATACTGTCCCACACCAACCAAAGAATGTCACACACCAAACCAAGGAACACACACCAATTACAGAACCAACCACCCAACAACGCCACCCAGCAGAACTGCCCTGCACACCACACTGCATCCCTACAACCACTAGATTATGAGGTCCTGCATGACCTCCTGGAATACCAACAAAGCCCAATTTATCCCAACCAAACACCATCACTGCACCTGAATAATTAATAATGAACACTGATGACCCAGCACTGCACCTGAGAGATGAGATATTCCGATGAGGTTTATTCACAGATCAGCACATCTTCAACCATAGATTTGGAGATGACTGCTATGATCAGCCTCGGATGGGCCTGGCAGCAGAGGGGATATGTACATTCATTGCAGCGGTCTCTTCATTAATACTGAGCCCTCAAGCAACTGCACTCCATCCAGAAACAGATCCATCCAGATCAACAAATGTCCAATTAGACATATCAAGAGGCCGATGAGGAAATGGATGCCTTTGATCGCCTGATAACAGGAAACCCTCTATCACCAGGGAACACACTACCCAGAATCGCCAGAACAAATGCCGGCTAATGTAGAATATGTCTCATCCGAAAGAGAGTCATGACTTCTGGATTTGGCTAAGGTGAATATCAATGGGTTGAAACAGATCCATCATCGCAAACCGTTATGGGAAGCTTTACCCAGGTGGCACAATATCGTCATTAGTAAGACTTTGTGGCTTTTCCTCCTGGATGCCATTACCAGGCTTACGTTTGGAACAGGAAGGCTCTGATAAGTTCAGAAACCACAGGACTTCAGACCGCAAACTCAGAAGCCTGCATCGACGGAAGGAACGAATGATCCACTGCAACCATGGCAGAACGAATTGCTGCAAGAAGTGCCTGTTGAGAGCAGCTAGTAATAGTGGCCTGAATCTTCTAGCCCATGATTGAGCAAAAGATGCATATCGTTTCTATGACCAAAGCTGCTACAATGAAGAAGGATGATATGCACAGACTTTACGGAAAACCAAAGTTGAATTTATTGTTATGTATAGATGGTTATTCATTTGAGAATCAAAACCTCAAAGGAGGTTAATCGATCAAAGCAATCCTAAATACAATAATCAGGAAGAGGAGCTTCTTCTACAGGGCCCCCAAGGGAAATCCTAACAATGCTTTCAGCCCAGGAAGCGATATTCCTGATGTACCTTCTAAAAGATTTTATTTGATAAGTTTCGCTATATCTCGAACTTCTCGTGCTACGAGTTCTCAAAAGGAAAAACAAGGCTCCTCTACACAGGTGAGCCTTCCTTGTGCTTGTTCTATCATCTGAAGTCCTATTTGTTTGTTTTCCAAGTACGTGAGGAGACTGCATCACAAGGGACAAAAACTTCATAACCTGCTTGAATCAGATCCTCTGTGGTTTGCCAGATGCAGATATGGGTCTCTATTCCTATTAGTAGGACTTTGCTTGCGCTGGTGACTTTGGATTTTTGCGCAATTTCTTCAGTGGCATAGGCTGAAAAAGTACATTTTTCCATAGGGGACAGTCCACTGAGGCATTCGGCAATTTCTGGAGTGGTCTGTCCTAATTTCTCTGGGAGTCTGTTCTACCCAAGTGATAGGGATTTCTAAGTGCCTAATACCTTTGATAAGGGCACTTGCTTTTCGATAGGACAGTTTCACTCTGGTATACAATCTAGGGATAACTTGCCCTGAAAGTCAAGTATAACTAATTGAGTATCATTGATTGATAACATAATTTTGAATTTGTGTTTTTGATAGTACAAAGGTATTAAAAATCATAAATATTGATTAAAAATAATGAAATAAAAATTTTTACAAATAGTTGCTTATAACCCAAAAAGTATTACCTTTTGCAACCAAAAAGTAAGGGAGTTTTTCTATAGAATTATGGAAGAATGGATACATAGAATTATTACTTCCTCAGGTGCAGCTATATGTACATTCTTTAGAAGAAAAATAGTATGCTATTAGGGCAAGTAGAAGCTCTTACTCATATGCTTGATCAAGGCTCAAAGTGAAAAACAAGCCTATGAACAAAAGTATGAAGCCCTCAAAGGTATCCCAAGCTCTTTTAGGCAGTGATGAAAAAGAACGGAAGCCAAACTCAAAAATAAATAGCCTTATTCGTGAAATAGAACAATGTATTGTCCAACTTTCTCAAGATAAGTGACCCAATAATGAGTGAAAAAATTACGCATATCCTTAAAAATAGCCGATAGGGTATATCCCTTTGAAGATTTTTCCTGAACAAGAGGAAGCCTATCGTAAGGCTGCACAAAGGATCAATGAGCAGATTAGGTTTTTGAGCAAAACTTTCCAGTGAAGGACAGACAAGATTCCTTAGCTATGTGTGCTATTTCTTTAGCCATGCCTCTCTCTCATGAAGGCTTGACTGAGGAATACCAAACAGAAGAAAATATTGAAAAATTAAAAAAATATATCAAACACTGACAGAACTAAGTAATAAAGATTACTGCCTGCAAGAATAGTGGTAAACCTCAACAGAAAATAATTCAGAAGGGGTGAGTCAAGCCACCAAAGCGTGCTGTCTTCACTTGATGGATACTTGAAGGGCTTGGTAGCTCTAAATATGCTTTTAGGAGTTTATTCATATGATTTCTTCTTGCAGGCTTTTTGTATAATTATTTTATTTTTATGGAAATAACAACATTAGTAGTAGGTGCCATTATTGGAGTATTCATAGGGGGTATTTTAGTGTGGTTTGTCCTGAAGAAAAACAAGAAAAATATGCTTTCAAGGTAGTGAAAGATGCTCAAGAAGAATCACAGAATATCCTTAAGCAGGCTAAAGTAGAGGCTGAAAATATTAAAAGAAAAATCTACCAAGCTAAAGAAAAATTCTTGGAACTTAAGTCCGAACATGAAAAACTGATTCTTTCTAAAGAAAAGAAAAATATCTGAAGCAGAAAAAGCGTATTAAGGATAAAGAATCTCAAGTATCCAATGAACTGGCTCAAACTAAAAAACTCAATGAAGAGCTTGAACAGAAAAATCAAGAGTGCGCTCATCGTATGTCTTTGGTAGATAAAAAACAGGAAGAGGTAGACAGGCTGCACAAGAGTCAGGTAAAACAGTTGGAGGTAATATCTGGACTAACTGCCGAAGAAGCTAAACTCAATTGGTAGACTCTCTCAAGAATGAGGCTAAGACCGATGCTATGGCTTATATCCAGACAACTATCGAGGAGGCTAAGCTTACTGCCCGTCAGGAGGCCAGAAAGATTATTATCAATACTATACAACGAATAGGTACGGAAGAGGCTATTGATAACTGTGTATCTGTATTCAATCTTGAATCAGATGATGTAAAAAGGACGTATCATCGGTCGTGAAGGACGCAAATATACGTGCTTTTGGAGGCTGCCACTGAGGTGGAAATTATTGTAGATGATACTCCCTGAGGCCATTATCCTTTCTTGCTTCGATTCCGTACGTAGGAAGATTGCACGCCTCTCTCTTCATAAGCTTCGTGACTGATGGGCGTATCCACCCCTGCTCGTATTGAAGAAGTCGTAGAAAAACAACTAAACAGGTAGAAGATGAAATTGCTGAAACAGGTAAGCGCACCATTATTGATTTAGGGAATACATGGCTTGCATCCTGAGCTTATCAAAAAGCGGTAGGACGTATGAAGTATCGTTCGTCTTATGGACAAAAATCTCTTGCAACACTCTCGTGAGGTGGCTCGCTTGTGTGGACTCATGGCTGCTGAATTAGGGACTTAATGTCAAATTGGCTAAGCGCGCAGGGCTTCTTCATGATATAGGTAAGGTTCCCGAAACAGATACTGAAACTCCTCACGCTCTCTTAGGGTATGGAGTGGGCTCAAAAATATGGGAGAAAAACCTGAAGTGCGTAATGCTATAGGGGCTCACCATGATGAGATTGAGATGACTTCTCTACTTTCTCCTATTGTACAAGTATGTGATGCAATCTCAGGCGCAAGACCAGGAGCACGCAGACAAGTGCTTGATTCTTATATTCAGCGCCTTAAAGAATTGGAGGATACTGCTTTCTTTCCAAGGGTTAAAAAAAGCTTATGCAATTCAGGCGGGTCGTGAAACTGCGTGTGATTGTCGAAAGTGAAAAAGGTATCCGATGAAAAAGCAGCGGAACTTTCCTTCAATCTCTCTCAGAAAATACAAACAGATATGACTTATCCTGGTCAGGTGAAAGTTACCGTTATCCGTGAAACAAGAGCTGTGAATATCGCTAAAGTAATGAGAAATTTATATAAAAGATAGTAGTAATTAGAAAAGAAGTTGGGTTTTTCTTTGCTTCTTTCTTTTTACTTTATAGATTTTTATCCTGAATTGTTTTGCTGGTTTGAAATAAATATTGTAATTTTGCCCCGTTAATCAAAAAGAGAAAGTGAAATATTGCTATCTGAATATCCTTTTTGTGCTTGATAGCTTGTTCTCAAGTAGTTACTCCTCCGAAGAAACTCTTATCGGAAGAGGAGATGGAAGCTGTGTTCTATGATCTGGCCTTGCTCAATGCAGCTAAAAGTATAGATGCTACTTTCTATGAGCAGAGCGGTATACTCACCTCAACGATGTTGTATAAAAAAATATGGGGTAGATAGCTTGCAATTGGCAGAAAATATTTCTTATTATTCCTCCAACCCCAGAAGTGTAATAAGATACTCTCCGCCGTGAGTATGCGACTGAATAAGGAGGATAGTCTATTGCAAAAACAGCTGACATCTCCTCAGCCTCCTCCCTCAGGAAGAATTGCCTCTGATACTTTTAAAAATAAGATGTATGAAGTGGATCCCTGTCTCTTTTGAAAATAAGGATTGATATCTTTCCTATTTGTAGCAATCTTAGCTCTTTTGGCCTTTATAAAAAACATATCATGTCTTTTCGCTTCAAGGAGTTTCTGAATCTATTGGTCAATAATAAGTATATTATTATATTCAATAAAAAAAGGAAAGAAGTGGGTACTCTTTTACTTTTGTTATTATTGGTACAGGGAGGGATACTTAGTGTAGCAATCTGGTTATTGTTAGAATTTTTGCTATAAAAATTTCTTTTTATAATATACCTCAGCAGTATCTGGTGATGCTGGGAGTGGGACTTTTTATATTCTTGAAATTTATCTTTCAGCGATTCGTAAGTTATGTGTTTGATTTTTGACACTTTCTCTCGTTCCTACCTATTCATTCGCTTAAGTTATTCTAATTATGCCGCTTTTGTATTGGTATTTTTACTTTTTCTTGAATATATATGCCACTGGAAATAATATATATCTCTTGGCTTTTTCTATTAGTAATATTTTTGTATATACAAATTCTTGGAGTCATTTCATTTGCCAAGTTATATAAAAATGAAATAAAACAATATTGGTATTATTTTATTTTTGTACCTTTGCACCTTTGAAATAGCACCTTATGTTTTTGTTAATTATTTGATTATATCTCAATAAATAAAGATTTTATGAAAGTTAAAAACAATCTTGGTTTCTCAACCCTGAACAATCAGAGAAATCTCACTTTATCATCAGATTATAGAGAAATACAAAGTAAAAATTGATTTTTCGTCCTTTTACTGAAGTACAAGGGTAACAGGAAAAAGATTTGAGAGCACAAAAGATTGAACTTCAACAACATACGGCTATTATTCTCACCAGTAGGAATGCCGTAGATCACTCTTTAGAGTCGCTGAGGAAATGCGCTTTAAAGTGCCTGACACTATGCGCTATTTCTGTCTCTCTGAAGCGGTGGCTTTCTATCTGCAAAAAGTATATAACTTATAGAAAGCGAAAAGATTTATGTAGGAAAGAAGGATTTTGTGGATCTTATTCCTTTCCTTAAAAAGCTATAAGGAAGAAAATTTTTTTCTTCCCAACCTCTGAGCTCTTAAGCCCTGCCATAGAAAAGTCATTGAATGATTTGAAAATTAATTGAAGCGGGGAATCTTGTTCTAAGACAGCTCATGCCAATATCACTGACCTAAAGGATGTAAAATACGATGTCATCGCTTTCTTTTAGTCCAGCAGGAGTTGAGTCCCTCTTCCAGAATTTTTCTAACTTCAAGCAAGGAACTACTCGAGTGGCTGTCTTTGGGGCTTCTACTCTTAAAACAGCAGAGGAGGCGGGCTTTGCGAATCTGATATTCAAGCACCTCCTGCCTGAGACTCCTTCTATGACCATGGCTCTCGAAAATATTTAGAAAGTAAACAAACGATAAAAAGAAAAACTACTCTTTTGAAGTAGTTTTTCTTTATAAATCAATCACTTAAAAGGGATAGAAGGCGTCTTCTATATGTTCTAAGTGATACTCAGCATTGTTTTTACAATAGAGATGATGTCAAACCTTACTTCCATATCTAAGTCATTGATCTTGATATAGTGATTGGTGGCTTTGGCCAATAGCTGTATCTTATGGGGGTTGACAAAGGAATAGGGTTCTCCAAAATAGGCTGATTTTTCTCGCTCTTTACCTCTATAATCACAAGAATGTTATCCTTCTTAGCGATGATATCTATCTCGGAACTCTGCCAATAGAAGTTGCGTAGCAAGATTTCATAACCTGAGTTTTTGAGGTAGTTGGTGGCTTCCTCTTCGGCTTCTTTTGCACAAAACATTATGTTCTGCCATAGTTTATTTTGTTTTTAATAAATAGATTTTATGATATTATCAGATACTTACTTCATGCAAAAAGGCCCTTACAAGAGGCTCAAATTGCCTTTGAACAAGGGGAAGTGCCTGTGGGCATTATTACTATCGGAGAGCGAATCATTGCTAAGGCTCATAATCTCACCGAAAAACTTACGGATGTACTACTCATGCCGAGATGCAAGCCATTACAGCTGCAAGTGAGTATTTAGGGGAAGTATCTGATGGATTGTACTTTTATGTAACTCTGGAGCCTTGTGTCATGTGTGCAGGCGCCTCTATTGGAGCCAAATAGGTAGCTGGTCTATGGAGCTACTGGATTCCAAGCGGGTTACTCATCTGGCATCTGCTACACCCCAAGACTCAGGTAGTACAGGAGTGTTGGAAGAGCTTTTGTAGCCAGATAGTTAAGGATTTCTTCCTTCAAAGGCGTCTCTAATCTTCTTCCTTCTCAGCACGGCTATAGGCATTGATGATTTCCTTGACCAAGGATGGCGTACTACATCTTTATCATCCAAGAACACAGGTGCCCATCCCTTTGATTCCTTTTATGATATGTAGGGCTTCACTCAGTCCACTGTTTACCTTCTTAGGGAGGTCTACCTGTCCAGGGTCTCCTGTGATGATGAACTTGGCATTGCGTCCCATACGAGTGAGAAACATCTTCATCTGTACATAGGTGGTATTCTGTGCCCTCGTCCAAGATTACGAAAAAGCATTGTCCAAGGTACGCCCTCGCATGAAGGCTAAGGGAGCTATCTGAATGGTACCATTCTCATGAAGTTATTGAGCTTGTCGGATAGGAATTATATCCATCAGGGCATCATAGAGGGCTGCTATAGTGGGTCAAGCTTGTCCTTGAGGTCTCCTGGAAGGAAGCCCAAGTTCTCTCCTCGCCTCTACTGCAGGGCGTGTGGAGGATAATACGCCTGGACTTGTTTGTCTTTCAGCGCTCTTTACCGCAAGGGCTAGCACTCGTATAGGTTTTACCTGTACTGAGAGGACCTATGGCAAAAACCATATCGTTTTTTTCCCAATGAGCTCCAATAATTTTTGCTGATTAGGTCGAGCACGGATGATCTTCCTTTTACCCATGAACAATGGAAGTCTTTGTCCAAAAGGGTAGAGGCAACAAAGTGCCATGATCTGAGGTGAGTATACGCTCAATCACGTCTATCCAAGTGATTGTATTTTTCCAAATGTAGAGTAAGCTGTTCTACACGTCTCTCAAACTCATCTAAGATGGCTTCTTCTCCGAAGATGTGAATCTCATTACCACGAGCTACAATTTTATTTTTGGGAAATAGCTCCTAAGTAGTTCGATATTACTGTTCTGTTCTCCATAGAACGACTGTGGATTTACTTTAATAAAAGGGGTTCTTCTGGTTCAAATCTCACTTTTTGGCAAAAGTACGTATTTTTGAATTGTGAGTAAATAAAGTGTAAAATCCTTTTGTTATGTCAAAAATAAATTCTTTTCTTTGTCATGTGGAAAGATTATTCAAAAATGAAAACCTTATGAAACACTTACTTATTTCTATTCTTTCCTCCTTACGACCAATCGCCTTTGCGCAAACTCCCTTGGAGATTATGCCAGTAAAAGACAAAGACGGCTATGTAAACATTCGCGCCAAAGAAAAATGTAAAAAGCAAATTGTAGGTACTTTTGCCTAACAATACACTTGTGTATGGTTTCTTTGATAAAGAATTTAACCCTCTAACTGGATTGAAGTTGATAGTGGTAGTGCATCAAAAGTCGCTTGAAAAGATATATCGACTTTCGTCTAATAGAAGGGAAGAGCAAGGCAATAGTCTCGTCCTTTTGATGATAAGGACGTAAAACGTAACCATTACCAAACAGAAGTTCGACAAAACCAAGCACAAGATTACTAAGAAAGCTAGAGAGAGTATACTGAGCTTATCATTGACGTAAAAGAGGGTACATGACGAGATAATGATGGTTCACTGCCGAAGACCATTACAAGAGTATCACTGTAACTATCAATGGTAAGAAACGTACTTATCCCTAAAAGTGCTTTATGATGATTTGTATGAGATAGGGCTTTATACGGATAATAATTTTCGCTTTTATTATGATAAGGAAGATGATATCTCTTTTATATCATTGCACACAATGGTGGATGGTGCCATGCTTACGAAGTGTGCTGGCAAATAGTAAAAGGTGAGTATAAAACCCGTATAGTGGGAGAACCTTTTAATAATTGTTAATTATCAAATGAAAAATTTACATTATTTCCTTTTCTTAGTTACAATATATCAAGTATCTATCAGCATACATCGGACAAACAACGACTCTGATGGCTATACTAATATTCGGAAACTCCTAACAGCAAAAGCAGAGATTATAGGCAAATTCACTGAAGAACAAATATTTTTCTATACAGAAAATCAAGTGGTTGGTAAGGAGGTAAGCTACCCAACAGCACAAAGTACAAGGTTTTCAGAAACACAAAAGCAGGATCTAGAAAGTTAATGATAAGGAATCTGATTGCTCTGAAAAATTGATTTTGAAGACAATACACTTGAAGCAGAGAACGAAAAGATCGTGATACAATTGTAAACTTAACTCATTAAAAGGAACAACTTTTCTTTATCATTATACACTCATCCAAAAATACCCCATAAAGTAACAGAAGACAGTGAATCATCGGTAAGTAAATAAAGATATTAGTTAGAATTTGCTACTAGTAAACAAAAGGACTATAAGTTCAAGATTAACAAATATGAGAAGCTGCTACAAAATGGAGAAAAGAGTTTGGCTATCCAGACACACAGGACAAGGTCATTTAGAAGTAGAAATATTTTACTATCCGCATCACTTTTAGCAGGTGAAAGAACCTCATCTTTGCCTAAAACCAAATACTTATTTAATCCTACACCTCATCTGTAGCGTGTATGATAGAGGAAATGGACAATATATGATTGATTTTATGAGGCGATGACGCTAAGGGCTACAACGCCTTTTTGTATTTGATGAAAAGGATTGATAAAGTGATATTTGATGAAACTTTTAACCATTAGGAAAACTGTTTTAATAATTTCAATATAATCTGATTGGTCAAACTTGTTTGATAGGTCTGATCCCCAACACCTGCTCCTAACACCTAAACACCTGCGAATATACAAAATCTTTTTAAAATAGTGTGGCGCGCCCTTTTGCTTAACAAAACAAGGGCTGTGCTTATAGCAATGCTGGCATCATCATTGGGTGGCCTCAGTGATAACAATGCTTGCTACTGGATGAGGGCTCTGTGAATACGAATATTTGTCCATACGCGAATGGAGTATGAGCTGAGGAGTATGTTTGGTGAAGATGAGATTACTAATTTTGCCAAATAGGTAATTAGAAATAATAAGAACTGATGAAAATAAGTTTACAAAAATAGAGAATTTAGGCTTTGGAAGTATTCCATTAATCATTGGCTATGTTGTTAATAGAAGCTGTAAGAACGCGTTTTTCTAATAACATAGACCTTATTTTGCTGATGTAAAACTCATAAAATTTCATCAGTCGAGCAGAGGCACCATTTCGTATATAGCTGATGAGGATATGGATATTTTAGAAGAGTGCTAACAAAGCGAATATTCCTTTTAACGAAGACCACTTTTGAGTTTTAGAGGAGAACAGTACATGTTATATTATTGGCTACTACTCAAATGGAAGAAATTACACAAATGAATTTATGGCGAAGTAGCGTTCTGATATGGAAAACGCAACACACTTTATCTCCTTTCAATATAGAGGATAAATCTCTTCCGGCTGGAGAGCTTAATGAAAAGACAGTTTTCAGACAAATACCTATCAGAACACAATAATAAGGATCCTCAAACTCTAAATGAAATTACTGGATTATAAGAATTTTGAAAATTATACAATGAAACAATGTATTTGTAACCAATTAGTATGATATTGTAGAGGGGGAATCAATCAAAAACTTTCAAGGTAAAATAGCTTATAAAGAGATAGCTTTTTATCCTACACATGGTTACCCTTTATAGATGGGAATGTTGCCACATTTTGAGAAACTTTTACAGAGCAACAGGACACGGTAGAAGTGCCATTTCTACGAAAAATAACTTTACCTCCTTGTGCTACAGCAGAGGACCTGCGGATGTATGGTTGTTATTAGAGAAATATTAGATAGCAAAGTTCTTACTATTAATGAGGAACACTGTCAGCCTATGGCTTTAGAAGTTAGGGTATTTCTTATGCCAAAGGAGGAGACTATTCCTCAGAAACTATCAAGAGTTTTGCTGAAGCTAATATTTGGAAAATAGTTGAAATATGAAATTACAAGCAACTCTATACATTCCTCAAGATACGAAGATTTTCATATAGATATTTATGATGAACAAGCCCTGACTATCAAATAGCAGAAATATTCAGAAAAGGTGATAAAACGATTTATTGATATATACAACAATCCTAATCGATACCTTATAAAGAATTGGATTTGAAAGAATTTTATTGAGGTACTTCTCAGCAGTGTTATAATAAATTGAAAATGTGATTATTACAAAGTTTTGACACAGTAACGAATAACTTTATCTCTTTTATGTTACAGATGAAAAAGAAAACTCACAATATATGGAAAGCTCCTAGCATATAACAGTATTTGTAGCACTGTATGGGCTTTTCTCTGTTTTCAGGCAGAATCCTTACCGAGCAGTGGTATAGTACAGGAATTTATCCCTATATAGGCAGGACAGTACGTTTTTGCTCGGTTGGATTCCTTTTCTGTAGGAGATATCTTATATACAGTACTTCCCTTGGGAGCTATCCTCTATATAATCAAGTATTTTGGAAAGATACGTAAGGCACCTCTTCGATTTCTTAAAAAGGTAGGGGAGAGTCTTGTTCTGGTAGTGAGTTTGTTTTATTTTCTATGGGGATTCAACTATTATAGGCAACCCTTATCGGTGCAGTTGGGTTGACTTTTTCCTATACCGAATCAGAGTTAGAAGCGGTTACCAAGAGGCTTATCATCAGAAGCCAACACCTTACATAAACAATTGTCCACTGCTGACACACAAGCGGGTGCAAAATGCCTTTACGCCTCAGAGAAGTCTATGAGAAAAATACTCAGGGCTATAGCAAGCTTTCTGATAAGTTCCCGAGATTCGCCCTATACACCCTTAGTGTCAAATCCTCTTTATATAGCAAGGCCCTTACCTATATGGGGTATAGTGGTTACCTGAATCCCTTCACAGGAGAAGCTCAGGTCAATGATTTGGCTACTCATTATAGTTTCCCTGTGACAGCAGCACATGAGGTTGCCCATCAACTGGGATATGCCTCCGAAAAGGAAGCTAATTTTTATAGGCTTTTTGGCCACTTTACCATCACAGGAACCTTACTTCGGCATAGTGCAACACTTTTTGCTCTACGCTATGTGCTCAAGGAGGTCAGGCAGTTGTCCCTGAGCGGCACAAGGAGTATACACAGCAGTTACGTGCTGGGGTCTTACAGAACTATACAGAAGCTTTTGAGTTTTGGAGCCAATATGAGAATCCTATGGAAGAGGTGTTCAAGAATAGTTATGATACCTTTCTCAAGGCCAATGCCCAAGAGGGAGGAATACAGAATTATGATTATGTGACAGGTATGCTGATTCTACTACCTCACCATAGATAAGTGGAGGACCGCCTATCTCAGGCAACCTTTTCATCAATTTCAGAAAAGTCCATGTATGAAGCATCTATACGCTGGATTACTTCCCTAAATCTTCTGGATTCTCATACAACCATATTATCGACTACAATGAGGAGTTTTCATCATAGCTACGTATCCAGTCTCTCATAGCGCTGGTTGAGCCTATTTAGGCATCGGCGGAGATACCATTCTCATATTCGCGACCTCTTTTGGATTTCGATCTGGCTAGCAATAGAACCCCTCAGATAATGAGCAAGTCAGGTGGCTGAATGAAACTTTCCATAAGTTCGAAGAGCGAACGATAATTACAGAAATCCCTTTCTGTCAGTGAGCCCCATTGCATGGTAGGTTAGGGCGCAAAGCAAGCATCCTCATAGATGGTCCTATCTTGATAAAGTTCTTTTGCTTGACGAATATCCACACTTAAGGAAAACGACTATTGAGGAAAAATACCTGCAGGTTAGAAAATCCATCGTCCATACATTAGGCATAGAAATCATCCAGGATAGGGATTGTCGGACACATCTTCGCAATGTGCTTCCCACTTATAATGTCTGCAAGAAGCCCTGTTAGTGGTTTTCCGCCCTATATTTCCAGCATGCAAAGGCACCTTAGTTCTCCTATTTTCGTCCAATATACACTCTGATCATAGAGGTATTCTTAATGCTTTTGATAGTGAAAGCACTTTGAATATTGGAGATAATATCCACTCGAGATCTTGTGAACCACAAAGTTCTGATAGTCTTTCATACTTTTAAGAATCAAGTTTGAGCAAAAGTCATAAGGACCAGCCATGACTAGGCCTCCTGCACTTCGTCCAAATTACGGTCCACCAGAACATATTGATCAAACTCAGAGAGAGCAGCTCCTTGATGGCGTATGCAAGCTTCACTCTGGGCAATAGGCTACCAACGTCTTCCTAAGGCATCGACTGACTACAGCTACATAATTTTTGGATTACATTCCAAGCGCCCAATTTCTGATACGCTCATGTACTGGGGGTGATAGAAAGATTCACTTTCTATAGCGGAGCTCCCTTGGATTGACGCTTGCCATATCACGTTGTAATTCATCTAATAGAATTGTCGATTTGGTCAAATGAAACGTTACATATTTTGTGTATCTGATGTGCAAAGATACGAATCGAGAAACACATGCTTTTATCTCTATAAACAAAACTTAAAAATATCGCGAGTTATTCTACTTTGATCCAGCGCCTTTGTTATGGTGCTATACTCTAGCACTCATGCTACGGCCTCTGCAAAGCCGCCTGGAGCGTAGTAAGAAATACCTTTATAAGCAGGCGTTGAGCTGTGCAGGGTGAACTGGTTTCTCCCGCCTAAGTCCAACAGATATGGGTCATCATCGCGGATATCGGCATAACTCCCACTCTGCGTACTACCGGTATCATAGTCCGGTAGCAGCGGTGTTCACAATCTCCCCATCCGAGGGCCAAATTGCAAGAGCAATGTTGGACACGGCACTCTGAAGGGTGTTTTCACCGAAACTCACAGGTAAGCTGGTCTCGTGGTAGAGAGACTTGCCAGCAGAGACTGCCATCATCTTATTCGAATAGTGAGGCTACTGAGCACTCATCTCTCTTGTACCATCTTTCCTACAGGGAGGATGCACACCGCTCACTCACGCGAGCATAGAGGGTTTACTGCTGATTTGTTCTGACGCTAACCTTATGGTTACCTATCTGTGAGGAAAGGCTTTTGAGCACATCCGGTGGAACTGCTCGTAAGGCTACCTGAGTCTTTTCCTTCTTGGTAGGTCTGTCCATGACTCTGCCGGTCTTGTTCTTGGATACATAGAGTGCCATGCATACAAGCCATGCAGTTGTCTGGGTACTAAGCCACCACTGGAAGAGAGCTTTTCTTGAAATCTTCAATGCCAACTCAGCAGCAATCTCGTGACGGGTTTTCCAAGTATAGGCAGTTCCGCACATGGCGTTGTTGGTGCATAGGAGAGCCACAGCCGTAGGTAACTGTCTCACTTCCACTCATCGAAGGCCACCAAATAGGGAGGCGGCCAAGTATGTCCAGCTATAGCACGCTGCTGCCAAGCGTGAAAGGGCTTTGCTGGAGATACTGCTGGTCTCTCTCAATCGGTCTCATGAGGCCATATCGGGACTCTTAGCAAGGGCCAGTACAAGACGGTAGAGTCTGATTGAAGGTGGAATGAGCACCAATATACGTCCAGTTGCGAGCCATAGTCTTTTGCAGTTCAACCATTTGGATTTGCTGCCCATAGAAGAGAAAAATCCTTCTTTCTCGGCTTCTATATAGAATCGCTCGACATAGGAGGTTACCCACTATCGGCATAAATCGAACCCTGCCAACTACGAGAAGCTCCATTGGAAAGTTGATGCTGAGAGAGCTTGCGTATGGTCAGACTTACATTCTGTTGTACCTCTTGCTGTTGTTTTGAAGAAAGATTTTCAAAATCAGACAGATACAACTGAGGGAAGGCGCCTGAGGTCACTTGTTCCCACAGCCATGTGGGTATTCTATTAAGTACTTGAGGCGCTGGGAAAGGTTCACTCCAGGGAAGGAGGATAGCTCCAAAGTGCTTGTATTGGTTCCTTTTTCTCCAAATACCTCAAAGGCAATACTTTTGCGAAATTATTGGCTGTAGGATTACGTTCTTTACTTGGTATATCTTAGGATTAGGATTGAGTACATCCATATCCACACTATAGGTGATTTTTCCACCGGAGAGGGCTTCTACGGTGATTTTTGGCCTATTCCTCTTTTTACCTTAGGGTGAAGTATACCATTTTCTCCTGGCTGGTCCGAAGCTCACTTGTTGAGTGCTACTGCTGAGGAGAATTTATCATTTGTCTTTACACTGACACTAACATTTTTCACCTGTTTTCAGTTCTGCAAAAGACAGTGACAGGCAGAGTGATAGTCTCCAGGCACGGCTTTGTGTGGAGAGAGGCCAATACCATCACAGGGCTCTTGATAGTAGCGGTTTTCTCAGCACTACCAAAAGCATTATTTTTACATCGGAAGCCACTACCATCACACGGGCAGAGCCAATGTAGTTAGGTAGCTTGATCTGATGGGTCTTGGTACCACCACTCAGGGTGAAGGGACCTTCTACGATACTTAAGGCCTTGAAGCGATTGGCTTTTTTGGCATTTCCACCTCCTAAATCTTCGTCACCACCTATACTAAATATCTGATTGATAGTGCCTCCAAAGGCTCCGATAACATCGTTGTAGATGTCCCAGGCTTCTCACCCTAAAGCAGCCTTTGGCAAAGAAGGTATTCCATGGGCTAGGGGTCTTGAAGCAGTAAGGTCTAATAGACCGTCCTCTACGATGGCTATGAGTAGGTCATAGGCTTCATGCCTCTTTCTCTGACCTTGATAGTTACTTGTTTCTCAGGACGAAGTACTTTCGGCATTTCTATGATAGGCTCCATCTGGTCTTAGGATTATATACCGAGATAGGGTGCGATACCATATAGGCGGATAGGGGCATCATTCTTGGTCTGAGCATGCGGTTGTAGCAGGGTTACATATAGGTACACATTAGTGCCCTATCCTCCGATACAGGAACCCCATAAGTGGTTTTTCCTTTTGGGTATTTCACCCAGGTTCTGAGCACTTTGCTACCATTCTCAACCGAGATGAGGGCACGTCCGTTAGCATCTGAAGGGAAGGTAACGATGGCTTTTTCCCACCTTGTAGTCCTTCTTGTTAGTGGTGAGCATGAGCATAGTAGCTTTCGGTACTGTATTCTCTCCACTTTCTCCCCAAGAGTAGAAGCGAGCATCGATACCAGCCTCGTGCTTACTTTGGCTGTCTTCTACCAAGAGGAAGTAGCGGCCTGATTCTCCATTTTTATTTGGATATTGAAAGTGGCTTTCTCCGTCCTGTCCTGTAGTGGCTCTGGTGGTGAAGGCGGGACTTTTTGAGTCTGAGGAATTATAGCTGGAGATATTGTATTCTGAGATATCCCACCACCAGTTTTTCTCTATTTTATAAGCATAGAGCTTTTTACCCTATGGCCTGCCACAGGTTTTTCCTTTCTCGGAGAGGACTATTGTTTGGAATTTGGTAGCCTTTCCGTCTCATAGTAATAGTTGTCATTAGGTGCTTTTTATCCCTACATAGGTAGCAAAAAAGGAGAATAAGTAGCCGAAGTCACATCGGTACTGAAGTCTCCGCCTTGCTCATTGGCTTTTGGTCAGGAAGTTTATTCGAAGCATCTGGGTAGCATTTTCCAGCTTCTTGGGTTGGAAGAAGAAGGAAGCACTACCTCTTTCATTGGTTTGTCCCTCAAAGATAGGAATCTCTTCAGAGGAAGAAGGGAAAGAAGTATTGTTGAAAAGGTGTAACTTTCGTAACCTTTGAAAGGATTTACTTTCGGATAAAGTTTTCCTGTAATCTTACTTTTACATTACTTGCAGGAGTACCTGTAGCCAGTCTACTTGTAGAAAGCATTTTTGTCCCTCGTTGGAGATAAATTTCTAGACAGACTATTGTTGATTTTTGAGTCTGTTAGGCTTGATCGTCTCTATCTTAATTGTTTTGGAGTAGGTAGAAGTCTCTACTTTTATCTGGCATGACCAATTTCCCTGTAATAGCCCTCAGGTTGTGTATGAAGGTAAGAGGTAGTGGTTTTCAGTGGTAGAGTTCTTGACCAACTGTTGTACTACTTTTTCCATTAGGATCGGAGAAAGTGAGCTTGATAGGAAGGCTCTCAGGTAACTTATTAGCAAAGTCATTGAAGATAAAGCCTACAGAGATAGTATCTCCAGGACGCCATACTCCGCGCTCAGTATAGATGTATCCACTACGCCCTTTCTCTAATTCCAGACCTCCTACCTCATAGTTGCTCACCGATTGGGAGGCGCCATCTTCTATTTTGACATAGGTAGTGTTGTTGTCCTGTAAGCAACAGCAAAAGTAGGCACGTTTTTGGGTAGTCATAAGGGCTTTCCTTCATTGTTGGTAGTGGCTTCGTAAGTTTCTGTTGCTGATAGTCAAAGAGGGCTATCTTAGCTCCATCTACAGGCTCGGTAGTAAGAATATTATTGACTACCACGGTATAGTCATTGTTCTGACCACGCTTTTACTCACTACTCCCAAGTCAGTGGCCAAGATATTGGTTTCTACTGATTTTACGATAGTAATAACTGTCCTTACAAGGATCGTCTCTTTCTCCCAGTCATAGTCATAATCGTAGTCGTCATAGTCATAGTAATCACTATTGCCGTCTTCTTCTAAGACCAATAGATTTTCTTCCTTGATAGGAGTTTTGTCGTTGTTACAATTTAGAGCATATTCTTTCTTGAAGTCAATCTTACATGATAGATAGCTCCAGGTTCAGGAGTGATAATCTTGGAGAGGTCTATGGCATGGGTGCTCCATTTGGAGAGAGATTTTGGTTGTAGCCTGTATAGGAACTACCTTTTGGGCAACTGTAGCTCCCACTCGGCGAAGGCGATAAGCGCCACCCAAATCATTCTCCTGAAGGAATTGTAATACGTTGTTCTGATAGATTTTTAGTACACTAATCTCTACTGCTTTTAGGTTGATTGTCTGGAAATTAACCTTGAGGTTCTGTGAGCTGGGTAGGATAGTACCATTGCGTACCAATCTCACCTGTGGCTTGATAGGGTCAAAGGCAAGTTTTCCGGAGAAATCATACTTCATGCGTTCTCCATATTGACTTTTAATTCCTTGGAAAACAGATATTTTTACTTCGTTCTCAAAGTTGGAGTCGGCATATACTTTCAGGGTATTCCCAGAGGTAGAGAAGCGGAAATCTCCATCATAGTTTTCGGCAGCTATCAGTCCTCGGAATTCTTGATTTTTCTGCAAGGGAGCTGAAAATACTATATTGAAAGAATTGTTTTCCCTTCGTTTTGTAGAAGCTGTACCACTCCAAAATCGTTATTGGTAGGGATATTCAGTGAGCTGCTGCCACTCATTTTCTATATCATATTGACTACCATTCCATTCTATAGTCAGGGTCTGGGCTCTGATCGGTAGGGGTGGGAATGCTGTCAATAATAATAGGTATTTCGGTGTTTTCGTTGGTCAAGGCTCTTACACTAAAGGGGATTTCCATTGATATTCGCTTTTGATGATATCAGAGACAATCTCAGGGAGAGATTGTCACTAGCTTCAATAGAGGCGTTAAGGAAATAGTAGTTCTGGTTATAGGATTGCAAATCACGTACATTTACCTCGAATTGAAGGCTTTTGGTACGGATATGGAAAATAGAAATTGGCCAAGTCCTTTTTTACTTTAAAGAGCTTGTCCACATGGAAAGTGACTTGGTATTCCTTGTTATGTTCTAAAGGATTTTCAGGGGTAAATTTTACAAAAATTCTCATTGATAGTTGTCTCTTCCTTCACTTTAGGAGAGAAGTCGAAGAGCTTATCTACCTCACTCTTCAAGTGCTTTACTGTCCAATTGGGTGAGGACTACTTCAATAGGGGGCATCTGCAGAGATGGATCCTGAGCTAAAACCAGAGATATACTCCTTTGAAAAGAGTAGGATCACTGTCTTTGAAACCACCTTCTTGGCACATGAGGCTACCAAGAATAAGGCAATGAAAAAGGTAAAAATTCTTCATTGTTTTTGAAATTTATTAAGGTATTAATTTTTGATTTTCCTTTAGCGAATGCCTTATCCAAGTATTTGGGAAAAGAAAGACTTTCGAAGGGCAAATGTAAAAATTTTTATTATACAAGCATTATTTAAAAAAGTGAAGAACATCTTCGAGTGAAGAATGAAGAAAAATCCTCCCGCTTATTCTTTTACTTTTTACTCAGTCTCTTATTACCAAAAGAAGTATCTCCCAGAGAAGGGAAAAATACTTCTTTTTGAAATTAATTTAAAACTTAAAAATGAGGTTTATCTGTTTGATCACCCATTCTCCTCTTTTTCTAAGAGAGGAATGGCTTGCTTGAACTTCATTTCTTTGATTTCTCCGTTGAGGATATTCTGAATGGTCACCTTGTCATTACGTCCTATTTTAGGTTGTTCACGTACGATAGGCTCTGTTACCTGAGGAGCAGGGGAGGCTTGTTGTCCCTACCTCTGTTTCTCTGTGCTAACTCATCGGAGTTGAGTACTTCTTCCTTGGAAGTTTGTAAGTGTTCAGGGCACGTCTTACTTCATGAGCTTCTTGTACAGGTAGGCTCTGCTGTAGGGAGTTGTGCATGGAAAAAGGAAGGAAACAATTTCCTTTATTCACCTATCCACCATATCCTTGAAGAGATTGTAAGCCTCGAACTTATAGATAAGAAGTGGATCTTTTCTGCTCATGAGTGGCCAACTGTACAGATTGTTTGAGTTCGTCCATCTGTCTGAGGTGGGTTTTCCAAGCATCATCAATGATGGCCAAGGAAATATTTTTCAAAATCCACAATGATTTAGGCTTTACTTCACTCGTATGCCTCCTTCAGGTCAGTGGTGATATTGATACCCCTTCTGTCCGTCAGTGAAAGGAATGACAATACGTTCGAACTGATTGCTCTGATCCTCATATACATTCTTGATCACAGGATAAGCAATAGCAGCATTGGTGATCACATCTCTCTTTGTAAAGAGCAAGGAGTTGTGATAGAGGACTTTGATAAGCTCTTTTCTGAGGTTTTTAGAAAATCCTCTTCAGATATTTTAGGTTCTATACCAAAATATTTGAAGTGTTCATACTCAAAAATTTTATAGTCATTTCCAGGCTTTGTTGTTTCTCTAAGATAGCCTCACAGGTATCATAGATACGCTGGCAATATCCACCTGTAGGCGTCCCATAGTAGAGTATGGCGACGCGTGCAGACCACCTCACGCTGTGCATTCATCACGTCATCATATTCGAGCAAACGCTTACGGATACCGAAGTTGTTTTCTTCTACTTTTTCTGTGCTCTTTCACATCAGTGAGTGATGATAGAATGCCCTCAACATTTCCTCTTTGAGACCTTGTCCTAAGCGGTCAAGGAACTTAATGGCACGCTCCATACCATAGAGGCATAAGGTTATCTCGAAGGAAACAAAGAACTGAACTACCGGGGTCTCCCTGACGGCCAGAACGACGACGTAGCCGTCTCATCCACACGGCGGGAGTCATGCCTCGGTACGACAATAGCCAACCTCCAGCCTTCACCTCATCGGTGAGCTTGATATCCGTACCACGACCAGCCATGTTGGTAGCGATGGTCACAACCCCTTTTTACCAGCCTGCTACAATCCTCAGCTTCTTTCATGGAGCTCAGATCAATACATTGTGAGGAATATTGCGAAGCTTTGAGCATACGGCTTAGTAGTTCAGATACTCAGAAGTAGTACCATCAGTATCAGGGCACTGTTGAGAAAGACTTACTACTTCTTCGATAACCCGCATTATACTTTCTCACGTTTGGTTCTATAGATTTGGTCATTTTGGTCTTTGCGAGCAATAGGACGATTGGTAGGGATTTCCATTACATCCAGCTTATAGATTTCCCAAAACTCACCTGCTTCTGTCGTGGCAGTACCTGTCATACCAGCGAGCTGTGCGGGTACATAGGAAGTAGTTTGTAGGTGATGGTCGCAGGCTCCGGGGTAGCGGCTTCACCACGCTTTCGCTCTCAATAGCCTGATGCAATCCATCGGAATAGCGGCGACCGTCCATGATACGGCCTGTTTGCTCATCTACGATAAGGACTTTGTTGTCAATAACTACATATTCTATATCTTTTTCGAATAGGGTGTAAGCCTTCAGCAATTGGTTTACTGTATGGATACGTTCCACTCTTTTCTCCAAATTCTTGATAGAGCTTGTCCAGAGCATTTTCTTCTTCCTTAGGAAGGTTCTGTTTCATATTGGCAATTTCAGCCCGATGTCAGTGCATCACGAAGAAGTTTTTATCTTCCCCTTGGGACATCTCATTGATTCCCTTATCAGTGAGTTCTATTTGGTTGTTTTTCTCGTTGATAACAAAAGAGTAGATCCTCATCCATCTTATGCATTTCTCGGTTGTTATCCTGCATGTAGTAGCTCTCAGTCTTCTGCAAGAGCTGCTTCATACCTCTCTCGCTAAGAACTTGAGTGAAGCTTTATTCTTAGGTAGACCGCGTGTACACGGAGTAAGAGTACGCCTCGTCCTTTGTATTGCCTTCTGCGATGAGTTTCTTAGCCTCGGCAAGGACATTGGTTAAGTGCTTGCGTTGTTTCTCCACAAGGGCTTCTACTGCAGGTTTGAATACATCGAACTCATGGAATTCCACGAGGCATAGGTCCAGATATAATATGGTAATGAGCGTCATCGATAAGCACTGAGTCTACCTCATCGACAATGGCGAAGTTGTGAGGACGTTGTACCAACTCGTCTGGAGTATGTGCCATGTTGTCACGTAGATAGTCGAAACCAAATTCGTTATTGGTACCATAAGTGATATCCGCTGCATAGGGCCATACGGCGACCTGGAGAGTTAGGGCTGATAATTGTCAATACATTCTACTCTGAGTCCATGGAAACTGAAAGAGAGGTGCCATCCAAGCGCTATCTCGGCGTGCCAAATAGTCATTGACTGTGACTAAGTGTACTCCATTGCCAGTGAGAGCATTGAGGTAGAGGTAGGGTTGCTACCAATGTTTTTCCTTCCCCAGTCTGCATCTCAGCAATCTTTCCTTGGTGAAGAGCAATCCCCAATAAGCTGTACACTCATAGTGTACCATATCCCAAGTGATAGCCTTTCCAGCTGCATCCCATGAGTTTTTCCAGAGGGCTTTTTCTCCTTCGATAGTTACATAGTCTTTTTAGGGACAAGTTCTCTGTCATAAGGAGCGAGGGTTACCTCAATAGTAGAATTGTCTACAAAGCGCTGTGCTGTTTCTTTCATAACGAGCAAAAGCTTCAGGAAGAATGTCATTGAGGACTTTCTCCAGCCTTGTAAGCCTCATCAGTCAGCTTATCTATTTCAGTATAAAAATCTTCTTTTTGGTCAATGTCTTCGGTGGTATCCGCTTGTGCTTTGAGTGATTGGATTTTTCTTCATACCCTTGCGAGCGGTGGCTATACGCTCCTTGAACTCTGTAGTCTTTTGCTCGTAACTGATCGTTAGTCAATGACTTATACTGAGCCTGATGGGCGTTGATTTGAGCTACCAAAGGGCGATCTCTCTCATATCTTTCTTGGCCTTATCACCGACAAAAGATTTTTATTAATGAACTTATAAAACTCATAAAATGTATTTGATTAATTTTGATTAAATAAATTTTAAAAACGGTATAAACGGTATACCCTATTCAAAAATATACCACAGTTAATTTAGCTGACAAAAGTACAAAAATATTGATTACTCCATCAAAAACTGACATTTTTCAGTTTTTGATTGAAATTAGGATTAAAATAAAAGTAACTTTCTGATTTTCAATATCTATATGTAGGGAAGAGTTGAGGTTCTGTATCATTAAAGTGTATAGAAAAATTGTTTTAACTTGTTATTAGTATTTTTACTATTGACTTTTACTTCTTAAAAGTTGTAATTTTGCATCTGGATATCTGAAAAATTTAGAAATGAGGGGTAACCCTATATCCTGAATAATCTTATACAAAATGAAAAAACAAGTAATTCAAGTGCTTTGGTCTATTGCCAGTGGAGTAGGTCAGAAGCAAAAATGAAAAAAATCGTCTATCCTTCCATGCAGGGAACAACTTAGTGCAATCAAAACTCTCATGAGTATCAAAGGCTGGGAAGAAGAGCTCCCTTTGTACTACAGCAGTCAATATCTGTACAACAAAAATAGTATGGATAATCAAGAAATACTTTCTGTAAAAACCGTGGATACTACTTCTGTTGTAAATGAAAAACTGAAAGTAAGGAGGAATTCATAGCGCCTTCTATTGAAAAAGAGACAGTATTCCCTTGAAGAAAAAGATGAATTGTCCTCCACCTTAAAGAAGGGATGAATTGTCCTTCACTTTAAAGAAGGATGAATTGCCCTCACCTTAGAGAGAATGAATTGTCCACTACTTTAAAGAAAAAGCGAATTGTCCACTACTTTTAAAAAAAGCGAATTGCCCACTACTTTAAAAAAGGGCGAATTGCGATTCGCCCCTACAGTTGATGATCCTATCGCATCGTTGCCCGCTTGTTGGCGCAATGCTTTTGGATAGGAGTCAGGCACTCCACTGATTGGTAGGGAGAGTTGGATTTTTCTCCTTGTCCAACAGAAGGGTGAGTACATGTAGTATCTCCCATTCGTGATAAGAGCTCTTGCGACAGAGTTCCTGAGAGGACATGGGATGGGTGCTTACAAGGCTTAGTATTTCTTTTGGATATGGATTCAAATAGAGGTCTTTGAGAGATTTTTTTCTGTTTTGCGAGCGATACAATAGGAACAGATTCCACAATCTTCCTTTGTCTCTTCTGAAAAGTATTCCAAAAGAAATCGTTGGTTGCACTTTTCTTCTTGCTCTATATAGGCGAGGACTTCATTGCATTGGTTTACTTTGTTCTCATTGTACCACCTCACCTGTGGGGAGATGTAGTTGATCGTTCTCTCGTCATCACGAGGCATGAGAAAGGTAATTTCAGCATCAGTGTCACTACAGTAGCTGATAATACCATCTTGTTGTAGTTTTTCTAATTTTTGCTGAATCTCTGGAGAGGTCAGGTGTAGGTTGGCAGCTATTTTTCTATTCTGAAGGAAATAACTTGTTCGTGTATCCCTGAGTATTTGCGCATGAGAAAAAAGCAGTTCTTTTAGCTCAGTGTTGTTTTCTAAATAGTCAATTACCTCACGACTTGAGAGGAGAATCTGTACATTGGCTTTTCGGAGAAGGCTTGGCTTAGGAGAGTACCCCATTGCGGTCTAATACCTCCAATCCTTGATAGATCTTCCAGAGCATCCATCTGTGTTTTGGATGCAAAAATCAGCCAAGTTGAACAAATGGCTTGTTCCTTCGCCTTCTCCAGTAGCGATGATAAAGTGGCTACATAGCTTGGGGGTAGAGTTCTTTGAGAAACTCAGGGGACACTTGGCTCCTCTGGTATCCACTAAGAGTTTTTACATCATTATCGTTATATAACACAATAGCAAAAAAGCCTTGTGTCCATCCCTACCTGCCCTACCTGCTTCTTGGAAATAATCTTCCAAGGAACCGGGTAAATCCCAATGGATAACGGTGCGTACATCGGCCTTATCAATCCCCATTCCGAAGGCATTAGTGGCGACCATCACTTGCACATCGCCTAATTTCCACATGCCTAAGCGTTTGCTCTTTTCCTCCACAGGCAATCCTCCATGGAAGCTTGTAGCGGTGAAGCCTTCCTCAGTCAGATGCTGTGCCAGTTCTTCACTAAGTCGGCGGTTGCGTACATACACAATGCTACTTTCTTTGTTTTTGAGAAGAATACGAGTGAGGCGTTCCCATTTGTCATCTATACAGTAGGTCATATAGGCTAAATTGGAGCGGATAAGACTCCCTTGATGATCTGAGCTTGCGGAATCTGTAGGTGTTCTATGATGTCCTTTTGGACTCTTTCAGTAGCAGTGGCTGTAAGGGCTATGATAGGGGAGGGTAGGGAACCATTCTCGAGGTTTTTGCAGGCTAAATAAGCAGGACGGAAGTCTTTTTCCCCCAGTGGGAAATACAGTGCGCCTCATCGATAACTATATAGTTCAGTGGGGTACTTTTTAGATAGAAGATTACTTCCTCATTTGCAAGTCGTTCAGGGGAAAGGTATAAGAATTTGTAGGCTTCATGTTGCACATTGTGCATTAGTCGCTCTATTTCATAGTAGGGAATGCTTCCTGTGAGGGCTAAAGGCAGGAATACCATGCTCTGAGAGGTTCTTGACTTGGTCTTCCATGAGCGAAATCAAGGGAGAGATTACCAGACAAACGCCCTTTTTGACCATGGCAGGGACTTGAAAACAAATAGACTTTCCCCGCCTGTAGGGTAGCATGGCTAAGGTGTCTTTTCCCTCAAGGATTGAAGTCACTATGGGCTCTTGTGCTGGACGGAACTGCTCATATCCCCAATGTTTCTTAAGTATTTCTAAGGCAAGTGGGTGCATAGGAAAGGACTTTTTAAGAGGACAAAGGTACAAAATAATGACCAATTATCAAGGATTAATTTTTACTTGTGTACGTGTAAAAAAAGTACTACCTTTGGCCGTTATTAGGATGAAAAAAAGACCCTACGTATAGGTACTCGTGATAGCGAGTTGGCACTTTAGCAAGCCAAGAAGGTACAAACACTCTTAGAAAATTTTTGGATATACTACCTCTTTAGTCCCCGTGAAGTCGCAGGGTGACCTCTCTTTAGATATTCCTCTGTATGAGATGGGAATAACTGGGGTATTCACTACAGGTGCTCGATGTGGCTATGCTACAGGGCTCTATAGATATAGCCGTACATAGCATGAAGGATGTTCCTACTTCACTCCCCCAAAGGGATTGTTAAGGGTGCCGTACTCACCCGAGCCAATGTGCAGGATGTCTTGGTCTATAAGGACGGTTTGGACTTTTCTCAGCCAAGAACAGGCTACCATAGCCACAGGAAGTCTTAGGCGCAAGGCTCAGTGGCTGCGCGCTATCCCACCCACCAAGTGGAGAATCTCAGAGGAAATATTGCTACTCGGCTTCACAAGCTACATGAGCACCCTTGGCATGGGGCTATCTTTGCTGCAGCGGCATTGGAACGCTTAGCGCAAGACCACCCACAGCGCCTCTCTCTTGAGTGGATGACTCCTGCTCCTGCGCAAGGGGCTATCTTGGCGGTAGCTATGGATAGTGATCCTATACTTTAGAGGCTCTCTTTGATCAATGATCCCAAAGCCGATACAGAAAACCCAGATCGAACGCCGCTTTCTCAAGCGCTTAGAAGGAGGTTGTACAGCACCTATTGGCGCCAAAGCTACCCTCGAAGGCGATACCCTTTCCTTCGTAGGAAATCTCTTTTCTTTGGATGGAAAACAGGCTGTAGAGGTCAGAAAAATCTATACCCACCCATAGTATAGGAAGTTTTCCGGAAGATTGTGCCCAAGAACTGCTCCATAGTGGCGGAGAGGGTATCATGCAAGAAATACGCAAAGTAATGAATATCCAAAAATAATGTTGGTAAAAATCTTTAATTTTGTTTCCAAACACAAATTTTCTCTTTCTCATGCTTGGTACTTTGGATAGGAATAGCATTGTGGGGAGTGGTGCTTACACTTTGAAGAGGATATCACCAAGGTACTTCCACAGAATGAAAAACCTCTCTTACAGCTAAGGTGCTCAAACAGCTGAACTTTTCCGATAAGGTCTCAGTGATCATCACTCAAGAGGCAGAAGGGGATTTCGTTACTATGCAATCATTTACCGATGCACTCTGTGACAGTCTTCGCCAGCGAGTTTCCTAATTATTTTTCTGATATTCAAGGAATTGTACCAGAGGAAGAGGTGGATGAGGCTTGGGGATTTGTCTATGAGTACCTGCCTTTGTTTTTTGGAAGAGGAGGATTACCAATACCTCTCTCGAAAGTTGGAACCCTGATAGCCTGCGTGCTTTGGTGGGGAGCTCACTATCGCATGATGCTCACCCCTGCGGGTATGGTAGTCCAGCAGTTTGTTCGTAAGGATCCTTTTTCCCAACCTTCAGAGGACTTCAGAAGCTCCAGCAGCTCAATGTAGGTACAGAACTCACGTTCACTCAAGGGTATCTGACCACTCAAGATCAGCGCCATATCCTCTTTTTCTTAACCCTACTTTTGATGGGAATGACATAGAGCACAATGCAGCCTTTGTAGCTGCTTTGGAACAATTGCAGAGAGAATTCAATCAGCAATATGTAGATAAAGCTTCTTGTGAGTTCTTTGAGCGCCCTTTTATCTCGGTAAGCAATGCCACACAAATCAAAAACAGACATACTCACCACAGTACTGATCTCTCTTTCAGCCTTGTGCCTGCTTCTTATCTTCTTCTACCGAAGTGTTACAGTGCCTGTGATTGCTTTTATACCCTCTCTCTTTGGAGTACTCACAGCCTTGGCTTTTCTCTATGTACTCAAGGGAAGTATTTCAGCCATCTCTATTAGCTTAGGGGCAGTATTGCTGGGAGTGACTATCGATTATTCTTTGCATATTCTCACCCACTACAAGGCTACTCAGGATACACAAGAGCTCTATCATTCGGTAACTACTCCCATACTACTGAGTAGCATCACCACAGCGATTTCCTTCCTATGTCTCCTCTTTGTACATTCCGAGGTTATGCAGGATTTGGGGAATATTTGCCTCTGTAGGAATTATGACCTCCGCCTTACTCTCTTTGGTGATCATTCCTCATTTCTATAGGAAAAAAATAAAAATATAGAAGCCCGCAAAAACCGTACTCGATAGGGTAGGGGCGTATCCCTTCCATCGTAATAAATGGGTGGTGGCAGGGGCTTTTTGCTTATAGTAGGGAGTTTTGCTGCCTTTCATGATGTGAGATTCAATGGGGATATAGCTTCTGTTAATTTTCTCAGTGAGCGCTACCAGAAGGCACAGACACATTTGGAGAACCTTACCGATAGTAAGTATAAGTCGCTCTATACCACTGCTTATGGAAATTCGTTGGATGAGGCACTGACGCAAAATACCCAGCTCTACCATGCCCTCACCCAGCTAAAGGATCAGGGTAAGCTCCAACAATTCTCCTCCTTAGGAGGAATCGTACTCCCCTTGGCAGAGCAGCAAAGGCGCTTGACACGATGGAGGACTTTCTGAATGTAGAACGCTGTGCTACACTCTGAATACACTCTGGCAACTTTGCACAAGAAGCAGGGTTTAAGCCTGCTATGTATACTCCTTTCTTTGCCTATCTCGGTGAGCCTAAGCAACCAATAACCGATTTGCAAACCTATAAAGCACTTTCGGCTATTCCTATAGGGGATTTTATTACTGAAAAGGACGGCTTCTATACAATAGCCAATTTGGTTAAGCTCACCGAGGGGCAGCGTACAGCTTTTATTGAGCAGATACAACGGCAGACTCCCACTATCGTCATAGACCGCAAACAGATTAGTGAAACTTTCTTAGGCAAACTCAAGGATGATGTGGTGGCTTTGGCTTCCTATGCCTCCTTTGCGATTTTCTTTATCCTCCTGCTCTTCTTCCGCCGTATAGAGCTGGTGCTACTTACTCTTATTCCCATTGCTCTTACAGGAGTAGTGACTACGGCGCTAATGAATTTATTTGGCTTGGAGTTCAATGTCTTTAGCATGATCGTCTGTACCTTAGTACTGGGGCATTCGGTGGATTTCAGTATCTTTATGACCTGCGCCCTACAGAAGGAATATTCTACAGGCAAGGATGAACTCCCAGTATATAAGGTTTCGGTATTGCTCGCTTCTATTACTACTTTCTTAGCCATAGGAACTTTGATTTTTGCTAAGCATCCCGCCCTGAAGTCTATCGCGTCAGTATCTCTGATTGGGATATTTTTCAGCCTTGCTTTTGACTTTTTGTTTTCTATCCTCTCTGTTTAAGTTTTTATTAGTCGTCGACCAGAGAAGGGGCTGTCACCTATCTCGTTGAGGATATTTGTAAATGCCATTTTATCTATTACTTATTATGTAGTTTTCTCTATAATTCTCTCAAATATAGGGTGGTTACTTCTAAAAATATTTCCCAAGAGGAAAACCTCTGGTTGCGTACCTTGCGCTGCCAAGCTCACCACCTGGTACTCTATTCGAATCCCTTTGTGCGCAAGCGGGTGGAGAATCCTCAGAGATTGATTTTTCCAAGCCTTTCGGTGATGATTGCCAATCACAGCTCTTGGCTCGATACCCTTTGCCATAGGTATGCTCACCCCACGGGTAAGCTATATGGTCAATGATTGGGTGTATCATTCCGTAGTATTCGGTCGTTATGTACAAGCGATGGACTTTTACCCAGCCTCTGAGGGAATAGAAAAAGGAATGCCTATTTTTTTGCTAAGAACTTTTGTCAATGGCTACTCCGCTATGATCTTCCCTGAGGGTAAGCGCTCGGAGAGCAATGTGATTCACTGCTTCCATAAGGGAGCTTTTTGTGGTAGCTGAGCACTTTAAAAAGCCACTGACCTTAGTCTACTACATGGAAACTCTGAGGTGCAGCCCAAGGGGGATTTTGTTATTTATGATGGTAGTATCACTGTGGTAGCCACTGAGCAGATAGCTCCCGATGATCCTCGTTTTGGCTCGTCCCCAAGAGAACGTGCTAAGGCAATAGGGCAAGTACTTTCGAGAGCAATTTTCCCTACTACGCCAGCGTATAGAGGGAGAGGACTATCTCAAGAAGAAGCTTTTTGAGCTACTTGTACAAAGAGCTTTATATAGTAGATGCCGTCCGAGCTGATTTTAAAAAGCGCAAAGGGCAGTATCATCGTCTTTCTCTTGCCCTACCTCAGGAGGGGATTATCCTTCACTGGGCGGATGACTATGGTCAGGCAGATTTCCTATGGTTGCTTACCCACCCTCAGCGTACCCTTATCACCATAATTGCCGATGATCACAAGCGGGCTATCGCCCAGCAATCCTACCTCACTCGCATTCGTAAGATACAGTACTACAAAGAGCTCCCTGAAGGAGTTTCCTACGATTGGGAAGTGGATACAAGAGAGGGGAAAGAGGTGGTTAATAAAATGACAAATTAGTGATTAATCTTGTTTATTATAAGAAAAACCTATATTTGCGCGGCTTAAGAACTGAACAAGATTAAATATATCATATATGAAGACCATCAATGATATCTCTTGCAAAGGCAAGAAAGTGTTGGTGCGTGTGGATTTCAATGTACCTGTCAATGAACAATTTGAAATCACCGATACCACTCGTATTGAGGCGGCTAAGCCTACGATTATGAAAATCGTAAGGGATGGAGGTAGTGCTATTCTGCTCTCTCACTTTGGACGCCCTAAGGGTAAGGATGATAAGTATTCTTTCTCTCACTTGGTAAAACAAATTGGTCAAGTATTGGGGTTACCTACTCATTTTTCGCCTGATTGTATAGGTGATGTTGCTGAAAATACAGCTAAAAACCTACCTGTAGGGGAGGTACTCTACTGGAAAATGTACGCTTCTATCCTGAGGAAGAAAAAGGAGATGAAGCTTTTCGCCGCTAAGCTCGCTAAGCTTGGGGATATATATGTAAATGATGCTTTTTGGTACTGCTCACCGTGCCCATGCTTCTACTACAATCTTAGCCAAGTTCTTCCCTCATGATAAGTACTTCGGTTATCTCCTGCCAAGGAAATAGAAAGTATCGACAAGGTGATGAAAATCAGGTGAAAAACCTGTAACGGCTATCTTAGGAGGTTCTAAAGGTATCTTCCAAAAATTACCATCATAGAAAATATTTTGGATAAGATAGACCATCTAATCATTGGTGGAGGGATGGCTTTTACCTTTGTCAAAAGCACAAGGAGGACAGATAGGTAACTCTATCTGTGAGGAAGATAAGCTGGATTTGGCTTTGGATATTCTTAAAAAGCTAAAGAAAAGGGTGTACAAGTACATCTCCCTGTGGATGTATAGCAGCTAATGACTTCAATAACAATGCTTCTACTCAGTTAGTGCCTATCGACCAAATCCCTAATGGATGGCAAGGCTTGGATGCTGGAGAAAAATCCTTGGAAATCTTCAAGAAAGTAATCTTGGCTTCTAAAAACTATTCTTTGGAATGGCCCTGTAGGGTGTTCGAAATGCCTAATTTTGCCAAAGGGACTATTGCAGTAGGCGAATTTGTTGCTGAAGCAACAGCAAAAGGAGCTTTCTCCTTAGTAGGAGGTGGCGACTCAGTAGCGGCAGTGAAACAATTTGGCTTCGAAAACAAGGTGAGCTATGTCTCTACCGGTGGAGGTGCCATGTTGGAAAGCTTGGAAGGAAAGATACTCCCAGGTATTAAGGCTATCAATGATTAATAGTAAATGATAAAAGGAATAAGGGCGAATCTTTGATTCGCCCTTGTTTTATATAAAAAAATATAAAAATAAAAATAGATTTTCTTAATTGGATGATAATTTTTCTCCTATAGTAAAAATATTCCATTTTAAAAAACTTTTTAGAAAAAAGTATTGTAGTTTTGCATGATATTTGTAGCAATGATCAATGTTTAGTGATTAATGTCGGTGTAATAATAGTACTAACTATTGATAATTGATCATTAATCATTAATAATTAACCATTGACTATTGATAATTAATCATTAAAAAAATTGGATACAAAAAGAAATTTTAAAGAAGGTAAGAAAGATAGAGATAAAGACCAAGAGGCTGAGTGACAACATCTTCGGAGGGGAATATCATTCTGCTTTCAAGGGGCGTGGGATGACCTTCAGCGAGGTACGTCCTTACCAATATGGAGATGATATCCGTAATATTGATTGGAATGTAACAGCTCGCTACAACGAAACCTATGTCAAGGTCTTTGAAGAAGAGCGAGAACTTACTCTCATGCTACTGGTGGATGTCAGTGGTAGTGAGCTCTTTGGTTCTTTACAACAGTTCAAAAATGAGATGCTCACTGAAATAGCGGCTACCTTGGCCTTTGCCGCCCTGCAAAAACAATGACAAGACAGGACTTATACTCTTCTCTGATCAGATAGAGCTCTATATCCCACCTAAGAAAGGGAAATCTCATATCTTACGTATCATACGAGAACTCATTGAGTTTCAGCCTAAGAACAAACAGACGGATATAGCCAAAGCTTTTGAGTTTCTCAATAAGATAACTAAGAAGAAAACCATTACTTTTTGTATTATCGGATTTTATAGGGAATGATTACCAAAAACCTCTACAGATAGCCGCTCGTAAGCATGACCTGACAGGTATACGCTTATATGATCCTAGAGAAATGACCCTGCCTAATGTAGGGGTGATATTGGCCAAAAGATGCTGAGACAGAAGAACTCTCTTATATAGATACTACCTCAAGCAAAAGTACAAAAAGCTTATGAGGCTTTCTATAAGGAGCGAACCAACTATTTCGAGACAACCTTCCGGCGCTTGGGGAGCAGGAATACTTCAGTGTCGTACCGATGAGAGTTATACCAAGAAACTATTAGGATATTTCAAATATAGGGCTTAAGCTATGCAAACAAAAATATATCTCCTTTTTCTGCTGTTGCCTTTCCTCTCTTATGGGCAACAGGTGAAAATTTCTGCAGCCCCTGATCGCAGTGAGATGAAAAATAGGGGAACAGATTCATTATAAAATTGCTGTAGAAGCCGACTCTACCGCCAGGGTTTCCTTTCCCGATGCGCAACAGTTTGCTCCCTTTGAGGTCGTTAGCCAGACTCCTGTGGATACCTTCAAGGAGCGTGACCGATTCCGATTGATTAAGGAATATGCTCTCACTCAGTTCGATTCAGGACATTATACCCCTGCCTTCGCTGCGAATTGGGGTTAATAAGGATCAGTACCAGACCGATTCTCTCTTTTTTGTGGTTCATGATGTGGTCTTGGATACTCTTAAGCAGCCTCTCTATCCTATAAAGCCAGCTATAGAAGTGAAAAAAGCTAAGAGTGATAGCTCTTTTTGGTATTGGATAGTAGGAGGGATTGTATTTTTGACTGTACTTTTTAGTCTTTATTGGTTTTTTTATCAGGAAAAAGAAAGGTCAACAATTGGATACTGAGGCAGCACTACCTCCTTTTTGATAGAGCATTACTCAAGCTCAAAAACTTGCAAAATTCTCGCTATTTGTTAGAATCCAATCACAAGGAATATTATTCTGTTCTCACGGATATTATTCGTAAGTATTTGGAAGAAGAGATACATATCACCGCTACAGAAAGTACCACTGATGAGCTTTTTGGCCAAACTACAAGTATTCTTGGATGCAGGAAAGCTCCATCTCTCTTCTCAAGTAATGGATGAACTCAGAACAGTATTGAAGAAAGCCGATTTGGTTAAGTTTGCCAAGTCCAAACCCGAGGATTACGAGGGCTGAGAGTGACCGCAAGGCCATAGAGTCTATCGTGGTAAAAACCAATGAAGGGCTACCTGATATGACCCAAGAAGAGGATATGCAGGACGAATATCAGCGTATAAGGCTTGAAAAACAGCGAAAAAAACCAAGCGCAGAAAAATATATAATCACACTATCGGCAGCGGTAGTACTGCTTTTTGCTTTGTTAGCAGGTACTTGGTATGCCTTTACCATAGGTAAAGAAAAAGACTTTCAATACAGAACATTGGGTCACTAGCTCCTATGGCTATCCTGCTATTACTCTCTCTACTCCAGAGGTGCTCAAAAGGGAAAAAGAAAGCCAATGAGTTAGACAGGTTCACTTATATTACCTCCGATAGTCCGATTTCTATCATGTTGATTACTAATAGCTTGAAAGAATATCTAAGCGAGTTTTATACAGGACAAGAAGGGGAGGCTTCTCAAGAAAGAACCCAAGAAGAGCTCAACGAATTGGTACTTAGGATGATAGAAAAGGAGCTAAAGAAATACTTCAAAGGAGAGATATACTCATAAAGGATGATACTTACACCACAGCACAAGGAGTAGCTGGGACATAAGGTGTTTGGCTCTTTTATACAAAAGGAAAAAGAGGTAAGAAAGATGCGTTATCAGAGTTACTTCTTTATAAGAGGAGAGGCTATTCAGATGATTCTTTTTACCTATCCTGAGGATGAAAAGACAGTAAGTAGCTCCTTGGTTGAGAAAAAATTATGACAACTGTAAAAATGTAATCAAATGAAATTGGTATTTGCTACTCATAATAAGAATAAACTAAAGGAGGTACAGAGTATGCTCCCTGCTGATATAGAACTCCTTACTTTGGACGAAATTGGCTGTTTTGAGGATATTCCTGAGACTTCTCCCACTATAGAAGAAAACGCACTGCAAAAGGCGCTATATGTAAAAGAGAAATATGGATACGATGTCTTTGCTGATGATACAGGCTTGGAAGTCGAGGCTTTGAACAATGCTCCTGGGGTATATTCAGCACGGTATGCTGGGGAAGAAAAATAATGAAGCTAATATATCCCTATTGCTCAAGAATATGGAAGGGTAAAGGGAAAGACAGGCACGCTTCAAGACTGTTTTTGCCCTTTGTATAGGGAACAACATTATTCTTTTGAAGGGATAGCTCAAGGGAAATCACTCAAGAGCGTAGGGGAGAAGGTGGTTTTGGTTATGATGCTGTATTTTTTTACCCAAAGGGGAAAAACTTACTTTTACCCAAATGACTCCTCAAGAAAAATAACATAAGTCACCGAGGAAAAGCCTTGGATAAATTAGTAGCTTTCTTTCAAAAAGGGAATTATAAGAAATAGTAGGGAGGGAAGATATTAGAAGTATTATTGTCGGGGGTGGCAGGATTCGAACCTACGACCTCCTGGTCCCAAACCAGGCGCGATAACCGGACTACGCTACACCCCGAAGGTGATCACGACAGGATTCGAACCTGTGACCGTCTGCTTAGAAGGCAGATGCTCTATCCAACTGAGCTACGTGACCTCAAATTTAAAAATTAACTATGCCACAAAAAAATAAAGTCGGGGTGGCAGGATTCAGAACTACGACCTCCTGGTCCCCAAACCAGGCGCGATAACCGGACTACGCTACACCCCGAATAAGTTAAGATAAAAAAAGCGGAGAGACTGGGACTCGAACCCAGGCGACAGTTACCCGCCGACAGATTAGCAATCTGCTCCGTTACCACTCCGGCACCTCTCCTAAACCATAACTATAAACTCACTATTGCAAATAATAACTCTTAATTGCGGGTGCAAAGGTACAACTTTTTGTATTTACAAATATTTTTGAATGATTTTCTTTAAAAATAAAAGATTGAAAAATCAATATAGTTATATCAAGGAAAGAAAAACTGCCCTCTTTACAAGAGCAGTTTTTACAAATAGTATGACACTCTTTTCGGAATTATTTCAGTAGAAATGCTCTCCCTTAGGCTTCTTCCTCCGCAGTGACAGCTTCTTCCTTAGCTTCTTTTTAGGCGAAGTTCTTTTAATTTTTCTTCCCATAGAGTTAAGGTTCTCGATGATCATGAAGGCTCTTTACGCCTCTCTCATCAGTGGGATGCTTTTCGTCCATATTGGTGAAGAATTGTAAGTTGTTCTCCAATTGTAGAATTTCCTTACAGGTATCTTCTATTTTCTTGCAGAATGAAGATTTCTTCTCGCATAAGAGAGTTACTTCCTTCAGGGAGATGATCAAGCTTGTTATTGTATTTGATAAGTTCTATTTGCTTTTTATCGAAATTCAATTTCTTATAGATAGCCTCCATAATTTTATTGAATCGAGGTGTCTACCATACGCAATCTTTCAGGAAGTTTTGCCTAAAAGCATTCCATTTTTCTTGAAAATCTTTCAAGGACTTTTTATGTCTTCCTCTTTTATTGCCTGTAAGGACAAAAGCTTTTAGCTGATCAAAGGAGTGCTTTTTCTGTTCTATATGAGCATCTTCTTCCTTGTGCTGTTTCTTTCTTTCCTTGTGTAGTCTGTCGAAATAATGGTTACAAGCGCCTCAGAAATTCTTCCCACAAGGCATTGGAGAGCTTGCGAGGATCGCTCCTATCTGTTTCCAATCTTCTTGGATTTTTGGATAAGAGGGGTTACCACTTCCCAGTCAGAGCTATCTTTGTGCTCATTGGCAATAGCAATCAGTTCTTGGCGTTTTGCTATGTTCTCATTTTGAGTCTTTTATTCTCTTTGTAGAAGTGATTCTTTTGCTTGCTGAAAGTGCGTATAGCTTCGATGAATCGCTGCCAAATAGGTTCAGAATCTTCCTGAGTACACGACCTATCTTTTGGAATTCTTCGCGCAATTCGTTCACCCTTGCAATGGCTTTTTGGTAATCATTGTGAGAGGAGATTGTTGTTTGTTGATTTCTTCTATTTGGCTAATTATGCCCAATTTTTATGTTTGTTATCTACAAAAGAAGCCTCTAAGCGCTTGAGGAAGGCTTGTCGCTTATCGTGAATTTCCTTAGTAATAGTGCTGAACTCTTCCCATAGCTTTTCACGGTATTCTTTTTCCACAGGTCGGTTTCCTCCTTCCAGATTTTGTGAAGAAGTTTGCAATTCGCGGAAAGCCTTCTGAATATCAGCTTCTTGAGGAAGTTCTTTTTGCTCTTGCTATCAGTTTGTTTTCTTTTTCCAAGTTTTGCTTGAAATCGTTTTCTTGATAGTTACGCGTGAGGCTCAGATAGTCAAAGAAGTTATCTGTATGATGATTGAAGTTATTCCAAAATGTCATTATAATGTTCTCTAGGGGACAGCTCCTATCTCATACCATTTTTTTCTTTCAGGTCAAGGAATTTGCGCAAGAGGGTATTGGTATCCCATGCGATATCGTCCTTGCCCAAGAAACAAGGTTCTTTATTTCATTGATAATCTCTTGTTTACTTTCTAAGTTTTTCTTGAGATCTCCTTCTAGTTTGTTTTTGATAAGCAGCTTTTTGTTGTTTGTATAGCTGATAAGTTTTTGTAGAAGGTATCACGAATAGGAAGGAGAAAGAAAAATCTTTTTCTTCAGCACCCTTCTTCGCTTAGGAATTGTTGTTTTTCTCTTCTATGAGCTGAGCATAGTGGTTATCAAAGCTTTTTAATAGCCTCTACGTGAGTCTTGATAGAAGGGATTTTTTTCGGTATCTATGAGTTTTTCAGCTCATGCTGTAGTGTTTCCAAAGTCCATATTCTCATAATTGAGCATAGGGAATATCATGTCGTTTTCTCCTCCGCATCTTCGGCACTGCGAGCATTCTCCTGCTGGATTTCATTTAAGAAATCGGGAGATGATTCAAGAGAGGCGTTTTCTAGCTTCTCCTGCAAGGGAGTTTCCAAAGAAAACTTCGTTGATGGATTTTTTCGTTTTCTGACATTGAATGAAATACTATTGTGATTAATTTTCCCCAAAATTACAATTTTTCGTCAATTTGCCAAAAATCGTAAAAATTGTAAATATCCTGAAAAATAAAGAGGTGGAACTCTTATAAAAGATTGAAAAATAAATACAATAGAAGACTGAAAAATTACTTTTTCTTTGAAAAAAATGTCAGAAATACAGCTACAAAGCGACGATGGCAGCGGTCTCCGTGCGTAATCGGTTAGGAGATAAAGAGACAGGTAGAAACCCCTTGGAGCATGCTTTTTGGATTTCTCTTTGAGAAAAATCTCCTTCAGGCCCTATGAGTACCCAAAAGATTGGTGGTCTCTTGAAGAGCTCCTCAAAGCCTATCCAAATAGGAGTACACGTGCTCCTTCTTGGCAGTGGGCGACATATTTTCCTACACTATTACTCTCTATGGTATCCAACCATTCAAGTAGGCTTATGGGAGGGTTCAGTTGTGGCTTATAGCATTGTAGGGATTGTTTCATGGCCGAGAGGAGAATTTTCTCAAAGCGCTCGGTTTTGATTGTCTTTCTTTCAGAGTGATCGCACAGGATAGGTGTAACCTCATGTACACCTATTTCAGTGGCCTTTTCTAAGAACCACTCATAGCGTTCGTTCATCTTGGTAGGGGCAACAGCTATATGTAAGTGGTAAGCTGGGGTAGGGGCGAGGCTATGAGAGAGGATATGGGCAGTGCATTTTTGTCTGTAATATATTGTATCTGTGCTTCATACAGATATCCTCTGCCATCGGTGATGTGGAGTAGATCTCCCGTCGTAATACCTTGTGAATGTGGTTGCTCTCTTCCTTGTCAAAGGTAACTTCTTGTACTTGAGGATATAGGGAATCGTTGTAGAATAATTGCATGGTTTTTGGGGCAAAGATACTATTTTTTTATTTGATATACCTTAATATCTTAGGTTAAAAAATAGTTTGAATAAGTTGGAAAAATTATTTTGAATATCAAAAATATTTTTATACTTTTGTTCCGTAAAACAAATAATCTTTTCGTCAAGGTTAAAGATTTGTTATTTTTAGATTTCTTGTTTTTAAAACGAATTTTTACGGCAATTTTCTAAAGCAGTTATGGATAAAAACCATTTCCCAATATAATAAGGTAATAGCACACTGTCAGTCTATTTTTTTCTTATAAGATGAAGGATTATGGCGAGTGCATGGCGAACCCTTCGCTTGCCTTCACTTACGGATCAGATATACATTAAGGTGCAGCGTATACGTGCCCTTCCAGGAGACTAAAGAGCGAAAAAAATACAGGAAGATGAGACTACCGAGTTTGTAGCAATAGTCAATTATTCCATCATGGCACTTTGATACAAATAGAAAAGTCAGTAGTTAATGAACCTGATCTGAATTACGAACAAGCACTATCCCTCTATGAGCAGATGGTGGAGGAGACACGCGCACTAATGCTCCGCAAAAAAATCATGATTATGGGGAAGCATGGCGCAGTATGCGTATTAGTTCTCTAACGGATTTGATCTTTCAAAAAGTTCTTAGAATCAAACAGATAGAAGATAATGATGGAAAAACGCTTATCAGTGAAGGAGTTAAGGCCAATTATCAAGATATGATAAACTATGCTATTTTTGCACTGATTCTTTCGCAAGAAAATAATATAAAAAAACAATGAAAAATTAGCGTTTCTTTTGGTACGCCTCTTAGTAGGGGTGGTATTTATTATTAGTGGTTTTGTGAAGCTGGTCGATCCTATAGGCTTCTCTTTCAAGCTGGAAGAATACTTGAACCCCATGTACTTGACATGCCTTTTTTTATTCCTTATGCCTACCCTATAGCTATTTTTGTGGTGGCATTTGAGCTTATTCTGGGAGTGTTGTTGCTTTTGGGGTATCTGAGAAATTTTACGTTACTTTCTCTCTTAGGGCTAACTATTTTCTTCGGTTTTCTCACCTTCTATAGTGCTTATTATAACAAAGTTACAGATTGTGGTTGTTTTGGAGATGCACTGAAGTTTACCCCTTGGGGTTCTTTTACCAAGGATATGGTACTCTTGGTATTGGCAGCTGCATTGTGGTATGCTCGTGGATATATCAGCCCTCTCTTCTCACCCCAAAAATGTCTTACTATATTGGTAATCACGGTGCTTGCTTGTATGGGATTGGTATACTACACTCACAATCACTTACCTATAATTGATTTTCGTCCCTATAAAAGTAGGGGTGGATATCAATAAGGCAAAGGAAATTCCAGCCAATGCTCCCAAGGCAGTATATGATTATCATTGGAAATTCAAAGTAGGGGACAAGGAACAGATTATTACCACTCAAGGAGCTTACCCCCGAAGTGGAAGGAGGTACCTACATTTCTGTAAAAAAACAGAGCTGGTTTCCAAAGGGGTATGAGCCTCCTGTTCACGATTTTGTGATAATGAAAGACGGAGAGGATGTTACCAATCAAATACTTGCCGAGACCCAAGTTACTTTTTGGTTACCTCTTATGATCTGGGAAAAAAGCCAATTTGGAGGGTTTCCGTCCCTATCAAAGAGCTGACAGATAAGGCTCTCAAAGCAAGGGTACAAAGGTCATAGGACTTACTCCTTCTCCTGAGAAAGCTCAGGAACTATTGGGACAATATGGACTTTCTTTTGACTTTCTATGCGATGGATGTTACTCCGCTGAAAAACAATGGTGCGTGCCAATCCAGCAGTGATTCGCTTGAGAGAGGTACGATCAAGCAAAAAGTAAATTATAACGATACTCAAAAAAATAGATTTGTAATGGAGAGACCTCAAGAGGAAATGTCTTTTTCTTGACCATTTGGAGGTGTTGCGCTGGCATGTGATTCGCTCTATCGTTGTTGTCATCACTGTAGCTCTCTTAGCCTTTTTCTTTAAGAGTTACATTTTCAAATATGTGATTCTACCCCCATACCATGGGAACTTTCCTACCTACAAATTTTTTTCTGTGAGATAGGGCGGTTCTTAGGTTCTGAAACAGATTTCTGTAATGACCGTTTGCCACTGGTGATACAGAATAGAACGATGACAGGACAGTTCTCAGCCACTCTATGGATTTCATTTTGGACAGGTATTGTAGTTGGGATTCCCCTACCTGATGTATGAGATGTGGCTTTATCTCCCCAGGGCTCTATGAAAAGGAGAAAAATGGCACGAGGATTTCATAGGGGTTACTTCTGTATTATTCTTTGTTGGGGTACTTTTTGGGTACTATGTCATAGCCCTCTATCGATTCATTTCTTTGCTACCTACTCTGTCGTAGGGGGAGAGCAAATGGTTAAGAATGAGATAGATATAGCTTCTTATATAGATATGCTACGCTCTTCTGTTATCTCTTGCGGGCTTATCTTTGAGCTACCTGTGATAATCTATTTCTTAGCAAAATTAGGAATTGTTACTCCCGACTTCATGCGCAAGTATCGTAAGCATGCCATTATAGTTACCTTAATCGTTGCTGAATTATCACTCCCCTGATGTGGCCAGTCAGGTGATCGTCTCTATTCCTATACTTATACTCTATGAAGCAGAGTATATTTGTGGCCAAATATGTACAGAAAAGACAAAAATTAAATTAAATTGATATACCAAAAATGAATTTTTACTCCTGATTTAGAGCAGATACCTCATTGGTTGACGTTAAAAATCTGTAAGGCACAAGCCGTATTGGACTTGCTTATCTGTGGACAAGAGTTCGAGACTTATCACCGATATGACCAGCTATTCAAGAAGAATATGAGGGACAAGAAGCACGTATAGGCTTTTGATTTTTGAGGAAGAAGATGGCCCTTCCTTCATTTGTTCTTCACAGAGAAAGGGTGTATCATCGTCCCTAGTGTCTGTGAGAATTTTTCAGACAGTTTCAGCTGATTTTGAAAAACGAATTCCCTAAAGGAATTTCAGGCTTTCTATCGAAAAAAATTATCACGAACAGGATATTCCTTTTGTGATCTATGCTCAAGAGAATAAGCCTTGGGAACTTATCTGGCAGTTCGAGACTGAGCAAGAGATATTTACCCTAAAAGCACCTCTCGGCTGATCCAGAGTTCTATAAAGGATTGGGCTACTATTTTTCTTTGGAGAGGAAACAGAATATCTCAATGATGAAGCTTCTTTTGGAGACTATCGAAAAGCTGTACAAAGGGGAAAGTACTCACTGAGAAAAATGGTGTATTCTATAGTATCCAATGTACAAGATTGGCTTTTCCTAGAGAGGAATTCAATCACATGCCTTATCGTTTTGATTTCTAAAAAAATAAATCCCTTACTCTTGAGAAGAGTTCTTTTCTTTTTAGTCTACAATTGTAATGCAACTGAGAGAATTATTAAGAAATAGTAAAAATAAGCTTACGAACCTATAGTATTTGCCTACAGCAGCAGTGGCATACCTTGGAGGATATTCGCAATTATTATCGCGAACAAGGGGCATTTTATGTCTGTAGAAAAATACAGATACTTATATGAGGAGGAGCTTAAAAGTATTATATTTACGACTTTTGAAGAGTCCTCTTCCGACATTCCCTATGAACCTTCTCACTTCAGTATAGATACCTTGTCGCCTGCTGCTCAAGAGATTCTCCAGGAGTATATAGGGGATGCTCACAGGGTCTCTCTCTCCTAGGCTAAAAACTGTGATTAATATCTATTTTGGGAAAGGAGTACCTTTGCAGATTTTCTGTGAATATACCTTAGATCCATTGTGTAAAGTCTTTTAAAATGAAAGGAATAGGACGTAGAAATGGAGGAGAATTTTATGTCTATTTCGAGCATATAAAGAAATTTGTTACTGCACTATCCACAATAACAGATCCGAGCAGTTGCCTGAGTTTAAGAAAAAGTTTTTTATACAAAGTATCTATCCTATAGAGAAAAATTCTAAGGAGGTGACCCAATTGGGGAATTTTTAAAATTGTAGATTATTTTTCTCAAGACTCCAGCCTTGTTCGATGAAAGTAAAATAGCGCTTTTTCTAAGGCGTTTAGGGATCTATAATCAGACACAAGGTGCAAAGCTTAAGACTATAGGCAAGCAGATGCAAATTACTCATGAGCGAGTAAGGCAAATTCGCAATCAGGCTGTTTTTAGATTTTTCTTAGCAAACTAACAATCATTCAGTCCTTTGAAACAGATCTATTCGCTCGTGGTCAGATAGATATTTCTTCGGAAGTACTCTCTCTCTCCCTGAGCAAGTACAATGGATCAACCAACAGAGCCATACTGATTTTACGGAGAATTTTATTTATTTTATTCTTCATATCTATTTAGAGCGATTCAGTATAGTAGGGAACCTTTCCGATGTATTGTATCTGCGCTTTTTCACAGAAGAAAACCAGACATAATTGGAAGGGAATCTATTTGGTTTCCAGTGAAATATCATCTGTACTACCATGGGAAAAGCTGGTAGAGAGTGTAAGTGAACTCCTTAAGGAAAAGGTAGAAAAGGACTATGGCTTGCCACTAAAGGAGTACCTACTAAAGTTTAGGAAAGCAGATGCTGCTCTTTGTGAGCGAATGATACCTATAGTAGCTCATGTACTAAAGGGAGAGTTTTCTCTCAGAGTAGAAGAGGGGATGCTCATCATTCCTCGCAATACTTACAAACAGATTCATGAGTATGCTTATGAAGCCTTGGATATATTAGGGAAACCCTCATCAGTGAATGAAATTACAGAAAAAGTTAAAGAGCTATACCCCAATACTCATATTACCCATACAGGAGTTCGTTCGGCACTGAGAAGAGCCTATGGCTTTATTCCTATGGGGAGAAGTAGTTACTTCGGGCTCAAAAAATGGGAGAAAAGTATAAAGAATTTCAAGGGAGGAACCATTAGAGACATCGTCAGGGAATATTTGCAAGACAAGAGTTTGCCCATCTCCCTTAAGGAAATCATTCAATACTTAGCCCCATATAGACCTAATGCCCATTCTAAAAGTGTATTGACCAATCTCAAAGCTGATGCTTCGGATACCTTTGTTTTTTTCCAGCGATCCCATGTAGGGCTAAAAGGGAAGGAATACCCAGAGGATTACGAGATTATCATAGAAAAGGCAGTAAAAAAGCGCACATGGGAGGAGAATTACAACTCATTGTCTGATTTTGTACAGAAAAATGGTCGCTTGCCCATGTCCTCAGAGAAAACACCACAGGCCATTATTCTATACAGATGGATCAGTGTACAGAAAAACCTTATCAAGAACCATAGGCTTACCCCAGAAAAAGAAAAAAATTATTTCAAGAATTGATCAAAGTAAAATATGAAAAACACTAAGAGCTGAAAAATATAGTCAAAGAATACAAAGGGAGAAAGAGTGGTCAAAGGGATTTCTTTGGAAGTAAAACAAGGAGAGATCATAGGTCTTCTGGGGCCTAATGGAGCTGGGAAGACTACCTCTTTTTATATGATAGTAGGTTTTATAAAGCCCAATGCTGGGCATATCTATCTGAATAATACAGAGATTACTAAGTTTCCTATGTACAAGCGTGCTCAGCATGGGATAGGATACTTAGCCCAAGAGCCCAGTGTCTTCAGAAAGATGAGTATAGAGGATAATATACTTTCGGTACTACAGCTTACCAAGCTCAGTAAGAAAGAACAAATCCATAAGATGGAGTCCCTTATTGATGAGTTCAACCTAGGGCATATTCGTAAGAATAGGGGAGACCTACTCTCTGGAGGGGAGCGCCGACGCACCGAGATAGCACGCGCCTTGGCTACTAGCCCTGACTTTATCCTCTTGGATGAACCCTTCGCAGGGGTAGACCCTATTGCTGTGGAAGATATACAGAATATTGTCTTTCAGCTCAAGAACAAGAATATAGGTATTCTTATTACCGACCACCGTGTAGAGGTAACCCTCCCAGCCACAGACCGTACTTACCTTATGTATGAAGGAGGCATACTCAAGGCCGGTCTACCAGAGGAATTGGCCTATGATCCTGATGGTACGAGAGGTGTATCTGAGGGAATAACTTTGAACTTAAGAAAAGAAATTAAAAATATTGATAACGAGTATTTTTATAAAATAAACACACATAAAATTATAGTAAAAATGTCAGATATTCAACAACTTACAGACCTTACCACCCAAGTGCGTAGGGATATTTTGAGAATGGTACATGGAGTTAGCTCTGGACACCCAGGCGGGCTCATTGGGCTGTGCTGAGTTCTTAGTCTGCCTATATAATGAGGTAATGGACATCAAGCTACCTTTTTACGATGGATGGGGAAGGGAGAAGATCTATTTTTCCTTTCCAATGGGCATATTTCGCCTGTATTCTATAGCGTATTGGCTCGTCGGGGTTTCTTTCCAGTCAGCGAACTGTCTACTTTTCGTAAGCTCGACACACGCTTACAGGGGCATCCTACTCCATGCGAAGGTTTGGAAGGGATACGTATAGCCTCAGGTTCTTTAGGACAAGGTCTTTCAGTGGCCATAGGTGCTGCTTTGGCTAAGAAGCTCAACGGAGACTCTCACCTGGTCTATACCCTACATGGAGATGGAGAACTACAAGAAGGACAGATATGGGAAGGAGCGATGTATGCTGCTGGCAAAGGGGTAGACAACCTTATCGCAACCGTCGATTACAATGGCAAACAGATAGATGGGCCTACCGATAAAGTACTCCCCTTAGGAGATCTCAAGGCTAAGTTTGAGGCTTTTGGCTGGAGTGTGGTAACCATAGAAAAAGGAAATGATATCGCAGCTATCTTGGAAGGACTCAAAGTAGCAAAAAGCACTTACAGGCAAAGGAAAACCTGTATGTATACTCCTTCATACCGAGATGGGACATGGGGTAGACTTCATGATGGGTACCCATGCATGGCATGGCAAGGCACCCAATGATGAACAATTGGCCAAAGCATTGGCTCAGAATCCCGAAACCCTTGGTGATTATTAAGCATAAAAAAGGCTGTCCTACTGGGGCAGCCTCTTTTTCTCTAAGAATTAGACTCTTACACGCCATCCGAAAGGATCTTCAGACTTATTATATTGTATATTAAGTAAGAATTCTTTGATACGCTTGGCGTAACTATCCTCCAAATCAGGTAAACGATATTCCTTTCCCTCATAGCCAAATGCATTTACGGGACTGATTACCGCTGCGGTTCCACAACCAAAAATTTCCTTGAGGGTACCTTTGCTGGCTGCTTCCAATACCTCTGTTACTGTGATAGAGCGAGATTCAATGGCAATGCCCAACTTCTCAGCTACAGCAAAGACACTCTTGCAGTGACCCCATCTAAGATACGTTCGGTAGGAGGAGGAGATTAGGGTATCTCCTATACGAATTACCACATTCATCGTACCACATTCTTCTAACTTCTGGTGAGTGGCATCATCCGTCCAGATAATTTGTTGATAACCTTCCTCTTTAGCCAAGGCAGTAGGGTAGAATTGTCCAGCATAGTTACCTCCTGTTTTAGCAAAACCCTACACCTCCATTGGCTGCACGGCTATAGTGATCGGCTATTTTTACCTTTAGTTCTCCCCCTTTGTAATAGCTCTGTACAGGAGAGGTGATGATCATAAAGCGATATTCAGTAGAAGGATTGGCTTGTACTCCAGCAGAAGTTGCAATCATGAACGGACGTAAGTATAGAGCATTACCCAGTCCTGGTTGTATCCATAGCCGGTCTAAATCCACAAGAGTTTTTTAGTGCCTTGTCAAAAAGTTCTTCAGGGAACTCAGGCATGGACATACGCTTACAAGATTTGTTCATGCGCGCATAGTTTTCCGTAGGACGGAAGAGGAATACCTCTCCGCGCTCATCTTTGTAAGCCTTCATTCCTTCGAAAATGGTCTGTCCATAGTGGAATACACTAAGGGAAGGTTCCACAGAGAAAGGTCCATAAGGCACTATACGAGCATCTTGCCATTGTCCATTCTTATAATCACAGATGAACATATGGTCAGAGAAAGATTTGCCCAAAGTTAAGTTTTTGAGAAATCAACCTCAGATAGCCTACTTTTTGACTACTTTTTCAATAGAGATGGGAAGATTGGTTGTATCCATTATATTCTTTTTAGCGCAAAAGATACAGAAATTAATAAGTAATGGCTTATAAATCACGATTAATTAACGTAATTTTTGATTTTGTAAGCTCTCTTATAGATAAAGATTTCAAAATCCTTTATTTTTAAATAAAAAAACTACTGGCAGAGGCAGGGTTCCAGCAAGTGAATTTTTCCAAACTCCTACGAGCTTTTAATAATCTGAGCTTTTGCTTAGTGTATAAGACCCCGAAATATCGCTGGTATGTAGAGGGGATAACCTCTTGGGGTCTAAGTACTTTATGATACAGGATTTCAATCAGTCCCTGCTGGATGTAGCCAATAATAGAGTTTTTTTGGGCGCTATCTTATCGTAGGTTTTTGAGTTTAAGATCAATTGAGGTGACAAGGAAAAAGAATATAGCCGGTGAGGATTTTGCAGCTGGGTATATGGTCAAGAGAGTAGCGCAGTGGAGAAAAAAATCTGAGAGAGGGAGCATGAGAGACCGTTTGCCCTAACTAAAAATTCAAAAATCGGTTAGTATTTTTTTGTGCTAAAATATTTTGTATTTAAAAATAAATACTACTTTTTGCACCACATATAAAGTACTAATAAATGAAGAAGTATACCAAAAAAACTAACAATTTCTTTCTCGCTTTCCTCCTTGTAGGAGCTTGTGGAGGCAGCGAACCCGGAAAAACAACAACCCTATCCCCACCACAGATATTCCTGTAGAAGGAGGCTGTAGCCGCAGAGCTTACCTCTCCACCTCATGTACCTAAGCCAGTAGGCACACGTAAAGCGATGAAGCTAAAAGTAGACTCTGGAGATTATTGAGAAAGAAGGAGAAATCATGGATGGTACCAAGTATCTCTTTTGGACTTTTTGGAGGTACTGTACCAGGAAGCTTTATCCGTACTCGAGTAGGTGACGAGGTAGAGTTTACTCTGAAGAACCACCAAGACAACAAGCTTCCCCACAACATAGACCTCCATGCTGTAACAGGCCCTGGAGGAGGAGCAGAAGCCTCTTTGGTAGCTCCCGGTCAGCAACGTACCTTCAGCTTCAAAGTGCCTTAACCCAGGACTCTATGTATACCACTGTGCTCAAAGCCCCTGTGCCCTTGCACATAGCCAATGGGATGTATGGACTGATCTTAGTAGAACCTGAAGGAGGACTCCCCCCAGTGGATAAAGAGTACTACGTGATGCAAGGAGACTTCTATACCGATGGATCCTATGGTGCAGGCGGTACTCAAGCCTTCAATCAAGACAAGGCCTTGGCTGAAAAGCCTGATTATGTAGTCTTCAACGGAAAGGTAGGTTCCCTTACCCAAGATGGAGCTCTTACAGCCAATCCTGGAGAAACTGTCCGCCTATTTGTAGGAAATGGAGGACCTAATATGGTATCCCTCATTCCACGTAATTGGAGAAATATTTGATCGTGTACATGTAGAAGGAGGAAAACTTACCAATGAAAATGTACAGACTACCCTTATCCCTGCTGGAGGGGCTGCTATTGTAGAGTTCAAAGTAGATGTGCCAGGCTCCTATGTACTGGTAGACCACTCCATCTTCCGCGCTTTTAACAAAGGAGCTTTGGGATTATTGGTAGCCAAAGGGGAAGAGAATCGTAAGATATATGGTAAGAATGAACCTAAACCCTACGTATCGGATCTCACTATAGCAGTAACTCCTAAAGAAGATGTGATTGTCAATAAGACAAAAAGAACAACAAATAGCCGATGGAAAGGTAATCTATACCAAGACTTGCGTGGCTTGTCACCAAGCACAAGGACAAGGATTAGAGGGAGCTTTTCCTCCACTAGCCAAATCAGACTTTCTTAATGCTGATGTAGATAGAGCTATCGACATAGTACTACACGGAAAACAAGGAGAGGTAACCGTAAATGGGAAGAAATATAACAATGTAATGACCCCTCAGCCACTTTCTGTACAGGAAGTAGCCGATGTACTTACCTATGTGTACAACACTTGGGATAATAGCAAAAGGTTGTTACCCCAGAAATGGTACAAAAGATAAAAATAACAAGATAAAAAGGGGGCTTTTTGTGCCCCTTATTTTTACTCACTTATGAAAAAACTACTATTAGTCTGCTTAGTATTCTTACTTGAGGGCATATATGCACAAGCCCCTACCCCTATGGTGAGAGATAAAGGGGGAGCTATATCCTATGTATGGCGTCAAGGAAGGACAGAAAAAGACCAAGGCAGTAAGGGTAGCCTCATTTTTCTTGGATGTATATCCGGTTACCAATGCCCAATATAGAGATTTTTTGAGAAAAAAATCCTCAGTGGCAACGTTCCAAGATTAAAGGGAATCTTTGCTCAAAAGAGCTACCTTGTTGCTTGGAAAAGTGATTTGGATTTTTCTCCCTGGATTCTGAAGCTCCTGTGACAAATGTGTCTTGGTTTGCTGCTAAAAAATATTGTGAATGCCAAGGGAAACGCCTTCCTACAATAGATGAATGGGAGTATGCCGCCCTGAGCTGATGAAACTTCGGCAGATGCGCGTAAGAAGAAAAAGCTATTCCGATTATATCACCCATTGACTACAGACTCCCAACACCTATGCTAACAAAATAGGAAGTGCCCAAAAGAACTATTGGAGGTGTATGATATGCATGGTCTGGTATGGGAGTGGGTGAGTGATTTCAATAGCGTGTTCTTCTCAGGGAGAGGCACGCAAGGATAATTTTTGGAGATGATGGTCTCTTCTGTGGGGGAGTGCTCTGAATGCTACCGATCTTACGAACTATGGGAGCCTTTTATGCGCTATTCCCTTCGTGGTAGCCTCAAGGCCAACTATACTACAAAAAAACTTAGGGTTTTAGATGCGCAAAATAATGATTAATGTTCAATGATCAATTATTGAATACTAAAAGCTGAATTTATATAGAAATCTGGTATAAATAAGTGAAAAATATCATTGTATGAATAAAAATTTCAAGTATAATTTGTATTTTTTTCTCTAGTTATGATTTCTTTATTTGTTTGTATTTATGAAGTTTTGGCTTATTCTATTGACAATATATCAGCGATTATAGGAGTGTTTTGGTAGAGCTGCGTTGGATCCGCTTGCTTACTTGTGGAATTTTGGTGAAGAGATGCTCCTTTTTGCTTATCCTCTCAAAAATAGCTTTTTCCTTTAGTTTTTCTTTTGGTACTATCCTATTTTTAATAAAAAGAAAAAAACAAGGAGGAGTTATTTTTACCATTACAATATTAATTAAAAGAATAATTATCTTTTTAGTAGATGTTGTGACTTTTGTCGCTTATACAATATTTATAATACCAGCCGTTCTTTTCTCTTTTGGGATACTTACTGCTTTTCCACTATTTCTATTGACTATTGCTTTTAGAGTCTATCAATATAGAGAAAACTTACTATTGCTTTTTGAGTTTGAGCTTACTCTTGACTTATTAGCATTTCCTAATTTTCCTAAGGAGAAAAACGAATAGATTCCTTATTCCACATAGTAAGGATACAAAAAGCAGTAAAAGCTTATTGAGATCATAGTAGAGAAAGAGAAAATAGATAGTTGAAAAAAATAACAATTAATAATAAACCATTATGAAAAAGTTTTTCCTTTTTGGCTATGGGAGTTATATGTCTCAAGCCTGTAAAAATAATGCAACAGATATGGCTAAGGAAGCCGAAAACCCTTCTGAGATGGTGAGAATACCACCACAAAATCTCAGAAAGAAGAGGGGAGACTACTGAGATTTCGGACATCTCTATCTATAATCTTCAGATACTTGGACTACACAGAATGGAAATCAGGTACAGTGGAAGGATTTCCAAGGGAATGTCCTGGTGGTGGTGATGATTTATACCTCCTGCAAGGCAGCGTGCCCTATCCTTATTGCGGATATGCGTGAGATACGCAAAACCGTAGAGGCATCAGAAGCTCCTCACAAAGAGAAGGTAAAGTATATCTTGGTAAGTATAGATCCTAAGGTAGATACTCCAGAACACCTCAAGAAGTTTGCCCAAGAGAGCCATATGGATGATGACCAATGGGTATTTCTTTGCGTTCGGATGAAGAAAAAAGACCCGCGAGTTTGCCGCTGTGTTGGCAGTGAATTACAAAGCAGATATCTCCTGTAGATTTCTCCCATTCGAATATTATTAGTGTCTTCAATACAAAAGGAGAGCTCGCAGCCCAACAAGAAGGCTTGGGAATAGACCGCAGTAGCATAGTTCAACAAATAAAAGAACAGCTTGAAAAAAATCAATTAATCTTCCCTTTTTGAGAATCAGTAGAGATATAAAAAAATAGAAAAGAACACTTTAGAAATTGATTATAAATTCGTAACTTTGCGAAAAAAATAATTTCTGTAAAATTCTATGGAATACGTAAGTGTTTTTTGAAATGCTTAAGATAGGGGTAGGCCCTCCAGTTCCCATACCTTGGGACCTTGGCGTGCAGCAGAAGCTTTCCTAAAGGAGCTAAGGCAAAGACAAATATTAGAAAAAGGTACAACATGTGCGTGTGGATCTATATGGTTCTCTTTCACTCACTGGGAAGGGACATGCCACGGACTTAGCTGCTATGTTGGGGTTGAGTGGTACGGATCCTGAATATATACCTGTGGATAGTATCAGTACTATCATAAAGTCAGATAGGTAAGGACAAAAAAAGTTACACTTAGCAGGGGAGCGATTTATTGATTTTGATCCAGCAACAGATGTTGTTTTTCAATAAGAAATTTCTTCCATTCCATGCCAATGGGATTACCTTTACCGCAACAGGAGAAGCGATAGAAGACTATGCCTCAACCTTTTTACTCCATAGGGGGAGGATTTATCGTTAAAGAAAAATCGGAAGAGGGTGCAGCAGAGAAAAAAAGAAGAGCAGCAGGCGATTTCCTTACGAGTTCGAATCTGCGAAAAGAGCTTCTTGCTCACTGTCAGCGAGAAGAAAAAGAATATATCCGATATCATTTTTCGAAGATGAAAAGACCCTAAGAGAAGAATCCAAGATCCATTCAGAGCTACTTCGGATATGGCATACAATGATAGAATGTGCCTATATAGGCTGTCATACAGAAGGACTCTGCCAGGAGGGCTCAATGTAAGAAGGCGCGCCTTCGATATTCATAAGAAACTCATGGGCGAACATCTGCCCTATACCAATTTCGAAGGATGGCTCGGAGCTATCCGTCAAAAGAAAGTAGATTTTAGAAATACTCAAAGTGGGTAACCTGTTTTTTTCCCTTGCTGTCAATGAGGTAAACGCCTCTTTGGGGCGTGTAGTTACAGCGCCTACCAATGGTAGTTCAGGGGTTATTCCTGCCGTATTACTCTACTTAGCCATAGATAATCCCTCAGGCAGGTGACAGGGAGATAGAGCGTTTTCTGCTTACCTCGGGTATTATAGGAAGTCTCTTCAAAAAGGGGCTACCATCTCTGCCGCTATGGGAGGCTGTCAGGCTGAGATAGGAGTTTCTTCAGCCATGGCGGCAGCGGGACTATGTGAATTATGGGGAGGTACTCCAGAGCAGGTGATGATTGCCGCTGAGATAGCGATGGAACACCATTTTGGGTCTTACCTGTGATCCTATAGGAGGCTTGGTACAAATCCCTTGTATAGAGCGTAATGCCATGGGAGCTATCAAAGCGATCAATGCAGCCGAGCTGGCACTGGATACAGATCCAAAAGAATGCCAAAAGTACCTTTGGACAAAGTAATTCAGACTATGTGGCAAACAGCTCAGGATATGAATACAAAATACAAAAGAAACTTCCGAAGCAGGACTTGCGGTAGCGGTGAGTATGGCTGATTGTTAGCCTATAGAGATACAAAAAGCCTATGAATAAGAAAGAGAAGCTACACTTTATCACCGAGACCTTGGAGGAGCTATATCCAGATCCTCCTATACCCTTGGATCACAAAGATCCATATACCCTACTGATTGCAGTGTTGCTCTCTGCCCAATGTACCGATGCGAGGGTGAACCAGATCACTCCCTTTGCTTTTTGCTAAGGCGGACAATCCCTATGATATGATCAAGCTCACCCAAGAAGAGATACAAGAGATCATAAGACCAGTAGGGCTATCCCCTATGAAGTCGCATGGCATCTATCATCTATCGCATATCCTTATAGATAAGTATGGAGGGAAGTTCCTCGAAAGTTTTGAGGCCTTAGAAGCGCTGCCATCGGTGGGGCACAAGACAGCCAGTGTGGTGATGAGTACTGCCTTTGGTGTGCCAGCCTTTCCTGTGGATACTCATATACATAGGATGCTTGAGCGTTGGGAAATATCCAATGGTTCCACAGTCGTACAGAGTGAGAAAGATGCTAAGAAAGTTTTTCCCAAAAAGCAAATGGAATAAAGCTTCATTTACAGATTATTTACTATGCACGCACCCTATTCGCCTGCCCGCAATTGGGATATCACTAAGGATATTATCACCAGTGGTATAAAAATGGCAAAGAAGAAAAATAGAAAAAAATGAAAAAGGCTAAAAGTGAGAAACTTTTAGCCTTTTCTAATGAAAAAAAGATTGGTTTTAAGCAATTTATTTACATAGCTTGAAGAATTCTTCCATTTTTCTTTTTCTTCACGAGCCAAATCAGGGGTCCAATAAGGATACGGCCACTGTGCTCATCGGTAATAATCTTCTTGCGGGTAGAGATTTCTACCTGTACTTGAGGAGGGATGACAAAGAAAGATCCTCCAGAAGCACCACGTTCTACAGGTACGATAGCTAAGCGATTTACCACACTATTTCTGATACGTTGATAGGGCACTAAGCAAGCGAGGTTCTATCTGAGAAGAGATTTCCAGGATTTCTTCAAAAAGTGTTTCCTCATCTTTTTGAGTTTCTTCAAGGATAGAGGAGACTCTTCCTTCTTATGTTGTAAGTGTTTTTACGCTCTTCTAATTGGTCTTTTATCTTAGCGATAGAGAGTTTTTTTCTGTTCTATCTCTGCTTTGAATTCCTTCAAATGTTTTTCAGCTAATTGGATTTCGAGCTCTTGGAACTCAATTTCCTTAGATATAGCATTGAACTCACGGTTGTTGCGAACATTTTTGTTGTTCTGCATATTTTTTTGATAAGCCCTTTGCTCTCTTCGATGAGATTTTTCTTGGTAGAAATGTCAACATTTATCTTCTCAATATCATTGACAAAGACGTTCTGCACGGCTTTCTAATCCAGCCACTTCATCCTCCAAATCTTCTACTCTAAGGGAGTTCGCCGCGTACGTTTCTTAGTTCATCTATCTTACAATCAATAAGTTGTAAGGCGTATAAAGGTTCTTAGTTTGTCCTCTACGGATACTTCTTTTTGTCATAACTATAAATAGTTGATAGGATTTGTATTTGTATTCGCTAAATAAAATGCAAAGATAGGAAATTTTTTTCGTAAGTTGTTCCCATAAAAAGCATTTTTTTGTGAATTGTTCACTTTCATAATGTCCAATATCAGCCAAAAGTATCCTACCTTCGGCTTTAAAAAACTCATGATATTTGACATCAGCTGTGATATATGCATCACAGCCAGCCTTCAGGCAAGCCCCTATAGCCGAAGCTCCCACTTCCCCCTAAGACGGCTACTGTCTGTATTTTCTTTCCTAAGAAGGAGAGTGCTCTGATACAACAGGTCTGCATACGTTCCTTTACATATAAGAGAAATCCTTTTTCCTCCATAGGCGGGGAGCTGGCCAATCATACCCAAACCAATATGTTGGTGATCGTTCTCCAAAGAAAGAATCTCATAAGCCACCTCTTCGTACGGATGGTGTGCAAAGAGTGCTTGCAACATTTGAGTTCTTAGATGCTTGGGGAATATGATAGAGATGCGAGTTTCTTCTTGTTGGTGGAATACCCCTCTTTCCCCAATAGTAGGATGGCTGTGCTGGTTGCCCTGATAAGTACCTACTCCTGTAGGTTAAAGCTACAATGAGAGTAATTACCTATATTGCCTCCTCCCGCTTCAAAAAGTTTTTTTCCCTCAGTGTTTGGGCATGCTCAGAAGGAACATAAGTTATCAATTGCTCAATAGTATGAGGTTGAGGAAGGAGAATTTTTCTCTCAGAGAGTGCTAATTGGTCACAGATACGAGCATTGACTCCCAGAAAGAATTATCTAAGGCTGTGTGTAGAGAATAGATAGCTATATGGTGCTCAATAGCATTAATTACAGCACGCTCTACATAAGTTTTTCCTGTAAGGCTTTTAGTCCACTGAAGATAATGGGGTGAAAACTTACAATAAGGTTGCAATCCCTTTGGATGGCTTCCTCAACCACTTCTTCCAAAGTGTCCAAGGTGATAAGAGCCCCCTGAAAGGCTCTTGAGCATTTCCTACTAATAGTCCCTACATTGTCAAAAACTCTCTGCATAGTCAAGTGGAGCTAAAGTCTCCAAGTACTGGATGACATCTTGTATTTTTCATTTGTTAGATAAAGAATTAGTCCTATCTTTTTAGAAAGTATTATTTTTGGTAAGGTCACTTACCTTGAGATATTTGGAAGAAGCGAGATACCTTTTGTTGGTATAATAAGCGAATACCATAGTCCCTTCTTTGATAGTTTTTCAATCACCTGTTTGTAGATGTCAGTAGGGAGTACTGGACATCCCAAAGCTGCGTCCATAGCGTCCATTTTTGAAAAATCCTCATTCATATAATCGGCAGTGTGGATAACAATCCCACGCTTATAAAGCATTAGAATTGTAATTGCGTTCATCTCCGTAGAGCTTAAGGCTAAAACCTGCATCCCCATTGTAAGTTTCTGCCTGTAATATAGAAGCCTAAGCTACTCTTGTGAGATTCATTTTCATTGGAAAAAAATAAGTAGAGGAAGACATCCCAGTCTTTTTCCCATGGGCTACATAAGTGTAATAGAGAATTTTTTAGCCTCCAAGTCAATAGTATAGAAACGTTTTTATCGCTATCCTTTGTGAAATCAATGATAGATAACAAGCGTTTTTCATTGAGTTTGTTCTTTAGCTTCATGTTTTGATATCCTATGTATGCATACCGAAAAAGCCTTTAAAAATCAAGATTGTGTTCGCTTCCCTTGATATCGATATATAAGCGCTTGATAGCATACTCGAAATTGTCATGAGGAGCAAAGAGACTGTCCTTGATAATCTCAGTAATCTTGGGGGAGATGGGTTTGGATGCCTGACTATAAGAAGAAAAAGAAGCCAAACAAAAAGAAATGAGACAAAAAAATAGACAAAATTTTTCATATTGGATAAAGAAACTTATTGATAACGAGGCAAAATTCCGAAAAACTATGGAAATATACAAATGTATTTTATGTTAATCTGTTAATAAGTTTTTAGTATGTTGATAATTAATAAAGAACTTTAATTCATAAAAAAACTAAAAATGAATTAATTATATTTTAAAATTAAGAATAAAAAGTGTTTCGAAAAAAGATAACAAACTTTAACCTTTTAAAACAAAACTTTAACTTATCTAAGATTAAAAGGTTTTAGAAAGTATTCAGTTTATAATAAGTGTTAAAGTTGTTTTTAGAAAAATATTTGGTTGGAGGATGTATGTGTTTTTCTAAAAATGATATAACTCAATTTCCTACTGCTATAAAAGAAAAAGAGTGCTGAAAACCACTAAAAAGAATAGGGTAATTATTGGGGAGGAACCACTCAGCATAGATGGCTATACCCTTGTAGGTGATTAGTGTTTCGGTGCCTATAAAAAGCAGTAGTGTAGAGAGAGAGACTCCACCAAGGGAAGCGTATATGCAAGTTCCTGCTTAGGAAATGGAGCACCCCAAAAGCAATGACACCTAAAAAGTAAAGTGTAAATAGCTGATGATAAACTCTCTATTGGGGAGAATCACTTGAGCAATCCAAGGAAAAGATCCTAAGAACATTAGGAGTGTTTTTATAGCCCATAACAAGAGGAAGGCTTTCATGAGGAAAGCGGGTTTTTCCAATTGGTTATAAGCTTTTATAAATCTCGAAAAACACTGATCAGGAGTAGGAATCCAGATATATTGCCAATAATATATAGCAAAGGATGATTAAAGAAGCCTACCCAAGATAGGGTTACAGACCCTATAGTACCTAAGATAAAGCAATAGAAAGCCTTATAGAGTTGCTTGTTAATCAATAGACTTTTTGTGTTCGATTTCCCTACCAAAAGGCTCAGGATTACGGCTAAGAACCAGCCATTATACTGAAAGTGTAGGAAAAAATATAGGGCACTATTGTACCAATCCCCTTGCCTGTCTTGACAATAGCTACAGGAGCAAACCAGATACCGATACTTGATAATACCAAAAATAGATCCCCAGCGGACAAAGCGCAGGGATAAGGGATGTTCACATACAGGCTCTACACTCTTGGAAAGGGTAAAGCGCAAATGAACGAACTTTTTACTCCTTTTTGAGGAAAAAAATATGCTGAAGGCATAAGTGCAGAGTACAAAAAGAGAAGAAAAGATAATAGAATATAGGTAATACCCTGCCAAAAGGGAAAGTAAAAAGCATTCCTAAAATGGTCACTTGGGTACAGAGAAATAGAATACGATAGGGCTTTTCTGTCTTCTTTCTTTGAGGAAATATTGACAGATGAGAGAAGTGAGTATAGTATATATCCAGCCTAATAGTCCCACATGAGAATGAGAATGTGTTACATGACGGACATTGAAAAAGTGTTCGTAACGTAAGACATCCTAAGGGAGAAACCCAGTAGTACGGTGATGATAAAGTATAGAAAAAGCCCACTGAATATCTTTTTGCGAGTATTCATAGATAATATCTCTGTAGTAACAGAGGGCAAAGTTAGAAATTAATTATGAAATAACAACCTTTAGAAATACTAAAATTTTAGGGTGCTAAGAGGAGTGCTTTTTTATCTGTAATCCAGCTAAAGTCTCAAAAATAGTCTGCCTAAGGGAAGGCAGACTACTCAACACTAATAAAAATCAAACTTTTAAAGGTATGAATATAAATATACTTTTTATAAGAAATAGCGTTCTTTTTCACCATTTTTGTTTTGTACAATGATGGCATAGCGCTGTGATTTGTTGTTCTCAAGGATACTCTTGGCACTATCAATGTCTTTTACTTCTTTTCCATTGATAGAAATTAGTACTTTTCCGTCCAAATTAATTCCATTTTCTGCATACAGAGGACTTGTTTTGGTTATTTTGACTCCTTCTTTTAGTTTGAAATCCTTTTTATCCTTGTCAGAAAGGTTTTTGATAATAATACCTAAGTCATTGGCTATGAAGGAATCATTTTTTTCTGGAGTTTTTACAGTGATTTCTTTTTCTTTACCATCCCTGAGAACTACGATATTGACATTGTCATTAGGTCTTTTTGGTATTGATATGTCCGCTAAGGTCGGAGAAAGAGCGTATCTTGATGTTGTCCATCTGAGTGATGATATCTCCTTTTTGATTCCCGCCTTCTCAGCACCAGAACCATCTTCTACACTATCGATATAGAAACCTTCAGTTTGTTTGGTTTTTGAGTTTTTTTCAGCTGTCTCAGAATTGAGCTCTGTACCCGCAATACCCAAGACACCACGCTGTACATTTCCGTATTCGATAAGGTCTTTCTACTACCTTCTTGGCTATATTGCTTGGTACAGCAAAAGAATAACCTACGAAGGTACCAGTATTGGCAGAAGCAATTGCAGTATTGATACCGATAAGATCTCCATTAAGATTCACGAGAGCTCCCCACTATTTCCAGAATTGACAGCAGCATCCGTCTGTATATAAGACTCTATCTTTCCGTTGTACTGGTTGCCTAAGTTTCTTGCTTTGGCACTGATAATCCTGCCGTAACGGTAGAGGTAAGGTTAAAAGGATTCCCTACGGCCAATACCCATTCGCCAATCTGAGTATTATCTGAATCGGCAAAAGAAAGGAAAGGCAACTTTTCAGGAGCTTTTATCTTGAGTAAAGCAATATCAGAACTGCTGTCAGAACCAATGATTTCTGCCTTGTACGTTTGGTTGTTATTTAAGGTTACTTGTACAGAAGAAGCCCCATTGATCACATGGTTATTAGTAACAATATATCCATCAGGAGAGATAATCACTCCAGAACCTGTTCCAGCCAATCTTTCCTTGCTCTCCTTGCTGAGGTGTGTTTCACTGAAGAGGTCAAAGATAGAAGTGATCTCTGGTGCTATGGTCATATTCTTCACGTGTACAACACTGTTGACAGTCTTTTTGGACGCATTGATAAAGCTATTCTCATCAAAGTTGAAGTTGGCTACTTGACGGAAATTTGTCTGAGCCACATGAGTACTATCTCCTTGAGAAGAGAAAAGAAAAAGTACTATTCTCTTGATTTTTAGTAATAAAATGATAGCCACCTAAGGCAATAGCTCCGCCCATAATAGCGGAAATAACTGATGTAAAAATATTTTTTTCATATCTAAAAATCTTAAAATAATTAATAATATCTATTTTTAACTCTAAAAATACGAATAATGCTTATCAAAAACAATGCCAAAAAGAATAGGGATTAAAAATTAACAAGAATTTAATGCATCTTCTAATTTATTTCATTGATATTCTTATCAATAGCTTTTGGGTAGGAAAGGATAGAGGAGGAAATAAAAATGTCAGTTATATTGGTCAGGTGGATTGTAATTTTTGTACCAAATAAATATATAAGTAATTCGACTCTTTATGAAGCCATTAAAGGAGAAAACAACTGCTTCAGAGAATGATTCCTTAGTAGATAGGGTAGAGAAGCATATTATTGAGTATATTAAGGAGAATGCGCTAAAGGCAGGAGATGCGCTGCCTAAGGAATTGGAATTTGCTGAGACCTTAGGAGTGAGCCGTACAGCGATAAGAGAAGCCATGCTACGACTTAGGACTTTAGGCTTGGTAGAATCTCGCAAACATAGAGGTATGGTCATTCTGGAGCCTGATTTGGTACACAATTTTTGAAAAAGATGCTCGACCCCTGCTTTTGGTAGATTTAGGGCGACTTTCGAACCTCTTCGAGCTTAGGCTGATGCTGGAAGTAGGGATGGCAGACTTTGTATTTGCTCGTAAGACCCCTCGACAACTTAAGGACTTGGAGGATATAGTAAAAAACTCAGAAGAACAGCGCTGTGATAGTTTTAATTTCTCATAGAAGAGGAACGACAATTTCATGGAAAACTGTATGAGATGGCAGGGAATGATATTTTGAAAAAAATTTCAGGATGTCTTTATGCCTATTTTTCCAATATGTACATGATCTGAATCGTTATCAAGCTGCTTATATACTCCCGAAGGGGCAAACAAGTTACCCACCGAGACCTCTTAGAAGAACTCAAGCAAGGTACTCCTTTTTCTTTCAGAGAGCTTATGAGAGAGCATCTCAATGCACACTATATCAAAAGTATTGGGGATTAGTTACTAATCCCCAATACTACTACTGCGATTGAACCTTTTATAAAAATAGGGAATTTTGTAGAGCATTCTAAAGATAAAAAGGATAACGCCCTCGGTTGTAATCACTCATAAAGTATTCTCTTTCTACATGTAGGGCAGGGTGCCATTGCTCAAGTGTATGGCTATCCAGTCTCGCTCCATCTAAATTCAGGGCGCTGTTCCTTGTCCATAGAGCCGAGAGAATCGTGATTCTTGGCATGTCCAACAAGGCTGTAAGCCAACATGTCAAAAGAGAAGGGTAGCCTTTCTGCACTTTTGACAAAGGTTCTCAAAAAAGCTTTTCACTTCTGCACGCTTAAAGTACATCAGTACCCCCTTCTACAATGATAAGGATGGGCTTGTATGAGCCTTTGATGGTTTCTATCCATTGGTAGTCAAAGAGGGACTAAAAGGTACGCCTATCATTCTCCTCGAAAGAACTCTTTTACGCAATTCAATCACTTCCGGCAGATCCAATTCGTACCAATGGGTCACCGTAGGGCTTCCCTAAGCGTTCGTAGCGAGTGTCTAAGCCAGCACCCAACTGTATTACTACCGCATCGGGATGGGCAGAGATGAAAGGTTTGAGCTTCCTTATCTATAAGGCTTGCCCTAAGACAGATCCCCCTGCTTGGCTGAATTTAGATTTGTTGAACTTGGAAAAGTCATAATCTATCTGAGGAATCATCTCTTCAGCCTTCTTGTCTACTGAGAAAGGGAGGGAGTAGTGTGTTCTCAGCTTTTTGCCTATAAGGTAATGAGCATGGTTTCAGGTATTTTTCCCTAATTTCATAATTCTATTCAAAAACCGTGGAAATAAGCGGGGATTTCCCTGAGTGCTAAGGAGTTGTTGTACGGCTCCTGTAGCAGGGATCAAAGGAGAACAGACCTACCTTATCGGTTCCAAAAAGCACCGAAGATAACATTAGTTCCTACTCTTGTTAATGGATATACTATGCCCATCGGTGAGAGGAATACCCTCTATCTTTTTGATTGTCTTAGCACGAAGGTCAATGAGAACAGCCAAAGCACTTTTGGCAGTATAGGGGTTTTGGGAAAGCTAACTCATGAATACCTACATAAGCAACTACTTTGTTATTACCCACATATTGAGCACTGAAGACAGAAGCTGCCTTATACTCAAATCCCTCAATAGCAGTAGTGGAGATATCCCAAGACCTATTGGTGTCAAACCCAGTGGCTCCCTTTAGGAATACAGATAAAGCCACACTTTTTATTTGCAGGATTAAATCCAAAGTATCCCACCGTAGCTATGTAAATATCACCAGCTTCATTAGTGAATATCATACCACTACATTGGGACATAGGGGCGTGTAGGAAAGGTAAGTTTCTGTCTCTTTTTCAGAGAGCTATCTTCTCTACCTTATCGGTTTGGATATCAATAATGGCTACATCACTCTGCTGATAGTCAGCATAGGGCTGCCAACCTTTTCCAGAGTCTACTTGGTGAGACATAAGTAGTATTTGCCATCATGGATAAGTCCCCATAGCAGGCTCAGGTTGGTATCTCCATGAGCATATTGGTTTAGGGCAATTTCCTGTTTTTCTCCATGGTTTTGGGATTGATGATCCATACACTCCTTGTCCATAGAGCGGTAAGTAAGCCTTGGTATCACTTACTTTTTCAAGGTGTCCTACCATAGAGCCGGCAGGGGCAGGAGGTTAGTCCCTTTGGTAAGTTTTTAGTGTTAGGGTCATAGCTCCAACGAGTTATTCCTCCAACACCTTTCATGGTATCAAAGAGATAGACATCATTACCTCACCACTTGTACAGAGGAGCCAAATTCTATTTGTTCTCCTTGAGAATTAGTTTATACTTCCCTCAAGTTTGTCAGAGAGCTGTATATAGGAGCTTCCACTCATACCATCCTCATTTTTTTACAGAGGTTTCCAATAAGTATTTACCACTACTTTTTAGAAGTGTGAGCTAGCCACTTCTTCTTTTTTTCATCTTTCTTGCAGGCAGTACCCTAGTACCGCGCAAGCACATAGGGGTTAAGAAAAAAATTTTTGAATACATGATAATATGATTTTTAGTTGATTTTAGAATATAACTCGGGTTTTATCCCCTCCATTGATACCTGGGAGGGGACGGTTGAACTCGGTGAGTACTTTTTGGTCAGTAAGATTGCGTATTTTTCCCTGAGATAAAGAGTTTGTTGTTGAGAAAACTATGCTCAAAGCCCAAATCAAAGGTTGTGCTATGAGGGAATACGACGCTTTGTCGAGCTGGGTCATCTCAAAATCATAGTAATATTCTTCTACAAAGGCATAATCCAAGAAAAGACGAGTATTTTCTGTCCCGCTGCCACCAAAGAGGTTTTTCTCGATGAAACTCTAACCCCATATTTCCCATAAGGTAGGGAATATTGGGCATACGCTTGTTTTTGTCGGGTTGGGTACTGTACTGACAGGCTCATAATCGCGAACGTCCCTAAGGTCTTGGTAGGTAGTATTCACATAAGCATAGAGAGAGGAGCATATCGGCTTTTGGCTTCAAACTCTATTCCTATGGTGCGCATTTCTCCAAAGTTTTGGTATTGTGCCTGATAAGCCCCTGCTGTATAGCGGATCATATCCTTTAGGTGCATATAGAAAAAGTTGAGTTCTATTTGGGCATTGCTAGGGGTGCTTGCCCGACCAAGTCAAATAGACAACCAAGATTGACACTGGTATTGCGCTCAGGGAGCAGATCTCCACTGGGGACAATTCCAATGCCCATCGCCTAAGAGTTCATTTTCGGTGGGGATACGTACATCATGACCCACCGATAGTTTCCCCATAAAGGAAGGAAGGAAGCGGTAGCGCAAGGCATCATTGATACCCGAAAACTACTTTTTATTCAGATCCACATCGTACTGACCAGGTACAAAGAGCGGTGCCCTCTGGGTATGCATGGTATAGAGGTAATAGCGTCCTGTAAGAGAGTTGAGAAAGCTTGTCATCCGAAGTGCGAATAGTCATAGGGTAAGACCACTGACCCAACTGAGCATGCGAGAATCAGAAATCCACCTGCTTACCCAGACTTTGCTTCTTGAGTTCGTCCTTAGGGGTACCTTTTGGCAACAGAGAGTACTGTGTTGAAATTCAAGTGAGTGTTGTGATTGATCAGATACTCCAAGTTGGTCTTATTGACAAAAGAAAAACTTTCGATCATCGGAATCTGAAGGGAAATTGTAGCCACTTCACCTCATAGCGAGAGGGAGTAGGGTAGGGAGGCGCCATCCCATTCATGTACCGGCGGGTAGCCTTGTCTATGAGTTCATCTTGGTGAATACCAGTCCATTGAGCATGTCAAAGTTGAGCCCATCCAAGAAAAAATGGTCCTTTTGTTAGCTTGGTAGCCAATCCTGTCATAAGTGAATGGCTATGTGCCTCACGGATATCATACTCTATTCCTTGTACTTCCTTGTAAGTTTTGACCACAACAGGTTCTATTTCCACCTCGTCAAACCACCATTTGTGAGCTTTGAAGCTACCTCCTACTAGTATTTTTCTGGTATTTATCATGATCGCGAGTGATATATAGGCCTTGCGATAGGGTGATTCAAAAGTATAGTTGTTATCGGCGGTAGTATAGCTACCACCCACTCCCAAAGGTAAGCCCTTTATCCTTGAGGTTTACGCTTGAAGACCGCTTGCAGCTTATGAGTATTGAAAGACTCTACCCCATAGCTTAGGTCGGCATATTTTTCAGGATATTCACGAATGACGATATTGACTGCCCCACCGAGGGAAGACCCACCGAAGCGAGCAGGCACTACCCTTTGTAGATTTCTATACGATCAATCATATCCACTGGGATATCATTGATATCTATATAACTCTGATTGTTCTGATAAAGGGCAATTCATCAATAAAAGAAACCGATACGCTTGCCCTCTAATCCCCTGGACGGAGATACGAGAGCTGCTGCCTACCCCCCAGAGGCACGCAAGGTCACTCTACGGTCTTCACTAATATATCCTGTACACTGCTCACGGTACCCCGCATATTGGATAGGTCAATCACAGTAACAGGCATGGCTTCTTCTTTTTCTTTTGATGGGCGATGGTCTTGGCGGAGAATACTACCTCACCGATTTCCTGCTTTTCTTCCTTTAGGGATACACTCAGGTGTGTTTGTTCAGTAATATTAATCCTTTTGCTTATACTCTGATAGCCAAGATAATAGAAAGATACAATGTAACTACCTAAAGGGCAGGTTGTATCTGATAGAATCCTTTATCATCTGTAGTAGTACCTTTGTTCAAGTCCTGATGATGATTTCAGCATTGATCAGGGGCTCTCCAGTGCTCTTATCAAGTACTTTTTCCAGAGAGAACCTTTGTTTTGGGCTATCAGAGTGGGAGAAAATAGTAAAAATAGATAGAAAATCTTTTGAATAACATAAGTTTATCTCTTTGATTGATGGTGTTTTTAGATATTTTTGTTTTGTTAAAAAGGAAATAGATTTGTCAGTATCAGGGAAAATTATTTATTTTTGTTCTAAATTACTAATAAAGTTGAGCAAACTTACGTTTTTGTTTTATTCTATTTTAATCTCAATAGCAAAGATTTTTAATCTCAATAGCAAAAATAAGATGAAGCGATTATCAATATTAGATATGCAGGAGCTGAGCGTAGCGGAAAGTAGAGGTTCCACTCATAAAGAGTGAACAGGAGATGGAGGCTTATTATGGCAGGCTTCAGAATAAGATAGGGACATTCATCACCCAAGGGAAAGAAATAGGACAGCATACCTATTATAATTGGACAGCACAAGTAAATGACAATTATTCTTTTGAAGGACGTATGGCCATTCCCTCAGTACGTTTTTTTATTTTGTAACGAAGTCCCAGAAAGGAATGTTTGTAGATATAAATGGGCAACTTTTTCCTCCAAACAAGGAGGGCATAATCTTTTCTTCTGCAAGGAAGAATGCTTAGGAAGGATATTTTTCTCAAAAATGATACCTTTGGAAGTGATTACCATAGCTGTAAGCGAGGCAGAATTTTCCCAAATGGCAGAAAAATATCCTGATACCTTTAAGAATATCTATGAAAGATACCAAAAAGGAGGGAATTTTTTTGCTCAATAATAGGGGTAGCTTCTGTACTTCTATGCAGATGCAGGCTATTTTGCAGCAATTAGACAATACTCAGCTCTTGGGTGAGCCGCAGGTGCTTATGCCGATCTTAAGGTATTGAATTATTCTTGTTGCAGCTTCAGCAGATGGAGGTACAAAAGTACCAAAGCCTATCAGTACTGTAAGACCCATACCGATATAGACAAGATACATGAAGTAAGTGAGCTGATTGTCAGTGATTTGCTACATACTCCCTCTATCAGTGAGTTGGCTCGGGAAGTGGGAATGAATGAGAAAAAACTCTGCTATGGGTTTAAGGAAGTTTTTGGCAATACCATTTTTGGTTATTTGTATGATTATAAGATGAACTTAGCCCAACAGCTATTATTATATACAGATAAGTCCATCAGTGAAATAGCCTTTCAGTGTGGATATGAGTACCTTTCACACTTTTTCTACAGCTTTTTCAAGCGTAAGTTTGGCATGACTCCGCAGGGGTAAGGGGGCAATAAATAGAAACCTACCAGTATCCTCCCACTAAGAAGGTAAGTCGGATAAAGGTGATAACAGTATCAGCCTCAATAGTCAGGGGAGTGTCCAAGGTTTTGACTTCTTCATCATTGATAAAAACAGTAAAAAAAGCCCATCGGTAAAATGCCAATAATGCCGTATCAAGAGCTGTGTCTAAGTCAGCCAGAGTCTTATTCTCTTTTTCTCCAAAGGTGATTTTCCCTCCTTGGGCTTGCTCGCCTATCTCTTGGGGAGAGAGAAGGGGTAGGGAGAGAGGTTTCCTCCCGTGACGCATTGAAGCGTTCCACCTCGCTCCTCACACACTCGGTGATGAGTTCCCTCAGGGTGTGGGGAGTGTGAGCCAAAGTTACCTCTACTAAGTGTACTTTTATTCTTGCCCTAATCTCTTTAGCTGTATTTGCATACTATAAATATAACGGAGTTATAGTTGTCGGATTCCTTTGAGGAAAATCCAACGCATCAGTAGGACTTCCTTTCCTCTTGCTCAAAAAGCAGCAAAGCGGGAGAGAGTAAGATAGAGAGAATCCCAGTAATTGCAAAAGTTACCGCATAGGAAAGCTCAGGAAAAAGATAGAGAATCCCTAAGCGAATAAGGATAAATAAGGCTCCAAAACAAAGAAAAATTGAAGAGGAAAGCACGTACTTTAGCCGACATAGAGTAAGGTATTTTAGGTTAGCATCTTCTGCCGTGAGGGCAGGCAAATCTTGAAAGCGCCACAACTGCTCGCCAATAGCCCTATACTTAGGGCTATACAGTACAATCTTAAACCAATTTTTCATTCTTATAATTGCTGTAATTTTTATTTGTAGACACCATAACTGGTGTATTTGTCCATTCTCTTTTCGATAAGTTTTTCCACTGAGAGTTTGGAGAGTTTTTAAAGGTATCCTCAATAGCTTTCTTGACACTTTCGAAGACTGCTTCTCGGTCGCGATGCGCACCGCCAAGAGGATTCTTTGATAATTTCGTCGATAAGGCCATTGTCTTTCATATCCTTAGCGGTGAGTTTGAGGGCATCAGCGGCACGCTCCTTGTACTCCCAAGTACGCCAAAGGATCGAAGAGCAAGATTCAGGAGAAATCACGGAATACCAAGTATTCTCCAGCATAAATACCTTGTCACCCACCCCTATACCGAGTGCACCTCAGAGGCACCTTCGCCTATGATAAAGACAATGATAGGCACTCTGCAAGCGCGCCATTTCTAATAAGTTGCGTGCGATAGCCTCTCCCTGACCTCTTTCCTCAGCTTCTATACCAGGGTAAGCACCAGGGGTATCAATAAAGGCAACTACAGGGATATTGAATTTCTCGGCAGATTTCATCAGGCGTAAAGCCTTGCGATATCCTCAGGGGTTAGGCATCCCAAAGTTGCGATATTGGCGACTTTTTGGTATTATTTCCTTTTGTTGGCCTATAAACATATAGGATTGGTCTCCTATTTTTCCTAAACCTCCGATCATGGCCTTATCGTCTCCTACGGTACGGTCACCATGGAGCTCCAAGAAAGTATCTCCACAGAGCGCCTTGATATAATCAAGAGCATAAGGGCGGTCAATATGTCGGGATACTTGTACACGCTGCCATGGAGTAAGGTTCTCATAGATCTCTTTTTACTTGTTCCAAGCGCTTGGTAAGCTTCTTACAAGTGTCAGAGACATCTACATTACTTTCATTTCCAAGGGCAATACATTTATCTAATTGTTCTTCGAGTTCCTTTGATAGGTTGCTCAAAATCTAAATATTCCATATTCTTTAAGTTTGAAAGAAAGTAGCAATAAAAGCTACACTATTAGCGGTGCAAAAGTACGTATCGAAAAAGCAATAATTAAGTTTTGAGTTTTGAGTTAGTCATTAATTATTGATCATTAACCATTAACTGATTAGGTTCCATATCCCCTTATTCTTTTTGAGCATATTCAGGGTATGGGCTACCTGCAGGTGGGCGGGGTCAGTCAGTTCAGGAGTCTACACGGATAAGGTCAGTGGCATAGTCACGAGCTACTTTCAGTAGCTGGCTGTCCTTGACAAGGTCAGCTATTTTCAGAGAGAGCACTCCACTCTGCTGCTTACCCATGAGGGTCGCCAGGGCCTCGTAGCTTCAGATCTACTCTGCGATTTGGAAGCCATCACAAGTGGCCACCATTGTCTCCATGCGTGTACGAGAGTCATGACTGAGCTTGACATCGGTCATCAGGGATACAATAGCTCTGCTCAGCCCCTCTTCCTACCCGTCCTCTCAATTGGTGTAACTGAGAGTCCAAAGCGCTCAGCACTCTCTATAAGCATCACCGAGCATTGGGGAACATTGACTCCTACTTCTATCACAGTAGTGGCGACCATAATCTGCGCTTTTACCTTCTACAAAAAGCTGCATCTGCGCTTCCTTTTCTTCAGGTTTTAGCTGACCATGTACCATTGCTATAGTGTACTTAGGGGGTGGAAAAGCACTACAGAGCTGCTGGTATCCTTCGGAAAGATTCTTAAAGACAGCGCTTCTGATTCTTCAATCAGAGGATACACCACATATACCTGTCGTCCCTTAGCAATTTGGTCACGAAGAAACTGGTACACATAGCCCTATGGGTATCATATTGGTGGAATGTCTGTATGGGTTTTCTGCCTGGAGGAAGTTCGTCGATAACCGAGACATCCAAATCCCCATAGAGGCTCATAGCCAAGGTACGAGGAATAGGAGTGGCCGACATGATTAGCACATGAGGAGGTAGAGCATTCTTATGCCAGAGCTTAGAGCGCTGTTCTACACCAAAACGATGTTGTTCGTCTATGATAGAAAGGCCTAAGTTATGGAACTTGACCTTGTCCTCAGTAGAGGCGTGGGTACCTATGATAATCTGTAGTTGCCCATTTTCCAGTTCTTCGAGAATCTTCCTGCGCTCCTTGGTTTTTGTGCTACCAGTCAGTAGAGTGGGCTGAATATCCATGGGGGCAAGTAGAGAAGCTATGGACTGATAATGCTGTTGCGCAAGAATTTCCGTAGGAGCCATCAGGCAAGCCTGATATTGATTATCCAAAGCTAAGAGCATGGCAAAAAGCGCCACGATTGTCTTTTCCCAGCTCCTACATCTCCCTGTAGAAGGCGGTTCATCTGTGCTCCTGTAGCCATATCGCTACGTATCTCCTTGATAACCCGTTTCTGCGCATTGGTCAGAGGGAAGGGAAGGTGCTTATGGTAGGTGTTAAAAATAATCTCCTCACCAAAGGAAAGAGATATCCTTTTTAGCTTTTTGTTGAGATAGTTTTTCTGGATTAGCTGTAGCTGTATATAGAAGAGCTCTTCCAACTTCAGGCGGAACTGAGCTTTTGGATAAGTCTCTTGTGACTGAGGAAAATGTATCTGAAAGAGGCTTCTCCCTTTAGGAAGCTAGTCGCAAGGAGGTAAGCAGCTGAGGAGGGAGTGTTTCGATTCTTGCCTACCTCCTGAAAGAGCGATTCTACTGAGCTTGCGCATCACCTTTTGAGTGATTCCTTTTTGGTGAGCTTCTCTGTAGAAGGATATACCGCTTGTATATTTCCTGAAGGGAATGCTGATGCTCCTCAAGTGTTTCCATCTCAGGATGTGCCATGGAGAAATACCCCAGCGAAAGGGGGTACATTTGCCAAAAATCACATAAGGAACATTTAGGAGCAAGTGATCCTGAGCCATTGAGAAGGACGAGAAACCACACCAATTCCATGTTGCCAGTCCCATCGGTAAAGGTAGCCACCAAGCGCTGTTGAGCTTTTGCTTTTTCCCTCGACCGTTTTCAGGTGAATGATACGCCCTGACGACCTGAACCTCGGTTGTGGTTTCTTTCTCGATCTTGTATTTTGTAGTATTGTGTTTTGTCAATATATCGCGTAGGAAACGATGTAGCAAATCTTGAAAATTAGCCACTTGAAGTTCACTCTTGAGCAGAGGTGCTCGCTGAGGGCCTACTCCTCTTAAGTATTCAATAGGTGTCTCCAGCATACGAATAAAAGGTTTTAATCATTGACAAGGTCTATCGTGACAATACCATCAGGATCAATCTTCTTGAGTACCACTTTCTGCAAAGTATTGACCAGTTCAGGAGCGAAAGGAGTTTTCACCTTTTACATAATTCTCGGTGAATCCGTGCATGAATCCGTCCTTATTATCACTCTCGAAGAGCACTTGACTGGTGGATCCGAGCTGCTGTTCGTAGAAGTGATGACGCTTCTTAGCAGAGAGGCCACGGAGCATACGGCTTCGCTTGGCACGTACCTCACTGGGGACTACTCCCTCCATTTCCACCGCCTCGGTATTGGCACGTTCGGAATAGGTGAATACATGTAAGTAAGAGATATCCAGTTGGTTTAGGAAAATGGTAAGTCTCCAAAAATGTTCGTCCGTCTCGCCAGGGAAGCCCACAATCACATCGACCCCGATACAAGCATCCGGCATGAGTTCACGGATTTTTAGCCACACGATCCTCATAGAGCTCGCTGGAGGTAGCGGCGCTTCATCTTCTTGAGGATATCATTGCTTCCACTCTGCAGTGGAATATGGAAATGAGGGAACAAAGCTGCGACTCTGGGCTACAAAAAGCAATGGTCTCATCCTTGAGTAAGTTAGGCTCAATAGAAGAGATACGCAAGCGCTCAATTCCTCAACCGTGTCCAAGGGCTTTGGACTCAGCCCAAGAAAGTGTGTCGTGCTTTTGTTGCCAAACCTCTCTCTGCCATAGTCTCCTATATTGACTCCAGTAAGAACGATTTCTTTGATGTTATTCTCGATATCTTTCTTGGCATTTTGCAAGATATTCTCAATGGTATCACTGCGAGAGATACCACGAGCCATAGGATGGTACAGTAAGTACACTTTGTAATCACAACCATCCTGGAATCTTGAGGAAAAGCACGAGTACGGTCGCCTCATAGAATAGCTACTACATAGAAATCAGCCTCGTTGATATCACAGGAGTGAATCTGTCCCTTGTTGAGCTTGGTCAGGTCGTCAATATACTGAGTGATGTTGAATTTTTCCTTGGACCCAATACTCAAGTCCACCCCATCTACAGCGATGAGGTCTTCAGGCTTGAGTTAGCATAGCAGCCTACTGTTGCTAAAAAGCATTTTCGTTGTGCTTAAGCGCTTTTGCGAACAATCTGCCTGAACTGTTTGTCTGCATTTTCCGTTACGGAACAAGTGTTAATGACATAGATATCAGCAGGTTCCTCGAACCACCTTATCATAAACCTTCATTCTCAAAACTGGTGGCAATGGTAGCCGTTTCCTGGCAAATTCAGCTTGCATCCCAAGGTATAAAAAGCAACGCGTCATAAGGGTAAAAAGAAATTTGAGCAAGATACAAAAATAATGATTAATGATTAACGACAATAGGCGAAAGTTTTTAGAGGAAACCGTATTTCTATCTAAAAAGAAGTATCTTTGTACGCTGTAAAAATAGCTATCATGGAGCAAAACACATACTCTCTAGACACTACAAATGGTGATTTCATTACCGATAAAAAGAAGTTGTAATTACGAGAGATACCACCCACTCAAGCCTTCGTTCTCAATTTCTTCTCCATAAAATATGGGAAGTAGGAACGGTATTATTGCATATATTTTGATAAATGTTTCTTTGAAGGGAAAACTATTCTATGTGGAGGTTTTGTTTCAAGGAGAATGCCTATCCGCTATAGAGTTTTCTATGAATGAGCGACAAACCTCTTTGGGAGGATTGGAGCGAGGCTTATGAACTACAAACAGATATATAAAACAATGGCTCACCACCCATATAGAAGAAGCGCTCTTTCGATTGGGGTAAGGTAGGGTTCATTATGACCGCAAAGGAGGAAGTACTTTTATAGTGGGTAAACTATTTAGTTAGGTAACATATGGAAAATAACAAACTTATCCCTTATATAGAAGAAGCTTATAGGCTTTTTGCACCCTATAACATTAGCCTTCCACTGACAGTCTGTGATTGTGGCAATTGTATCACTGAGAAGGAACAAAAGCTATTGATAACCAATCCTTTGAGAGATTTCTCGGGGATTTGATAATACTTATATCAGTGCCATGTTTGACAATGAAGACAAAGCTATAGTAGAGCTACGTTATTTCCTGCCCTGTATGTTGGAGCTACTTTCGGTAGGGGAAACACTCTATATAGACGAGGGCTTTTCCCTCTCTCGTTGTCATTTTGAGCGTACTCATATATGGAAAGAGGGAGAAATAGCTTTTATGGAGCGCTTTGCAAAGGCCTTTTTCGAAGAAGTACTTGAGGGAGAGTGTCCCCACCTATATAGCACAGCAGAGGATTGGTTGGTTTGTTTTGGCTTGAGTGGCCTACCTATAGCACCCCTTTTGGATACTTGGCTACAGCAAGCCGGTAAGGTAAAAGGCATTGTGTGACTTTCAAAGAACTTACCTATAGCTTACGCCTATAGGAATAGTGTTCAAAGCATAGTTATTTTAAGGACAAGCGCTGAACTCAATGAAAAGATAACCGCTTTGGTTTACGGCACCTCAGACCCAGCGCACCTTCCTACAAGCCACAGAAAATCTACTCCTTTCCGATACCGTATTGGAAGAGGAGGTAGTGTTCGCCTTGGAGACTCTATACAACCAACTGAGACAATTGAGTCAAGAATAATCATACTCACTCACGCGAGCTTACTCACATACCCAGCTATGGGTGCTTGCTGGCTATCTATTACCTAATTCTAAACTTTTCTTTTCTCTTTTCCTTAAATTTTTGTACCTTTGTACTGCCTAAAAATATAATACACTATGGATATAGCACAGTATGTATTAGATTTTGTCAATCAAACACATCGTTCTATTTTCCTAACTGGAAAAGCAGGTACAGGGAAGACAACTCTATTGCATCGAGATCATTGCAACTACTTACAAAAATGTAATGGTAGCAGCCCCTACAGGGATTGCAGCCCTCAATGCCAAAGGAGTTACCCTACACTCTCTTTCTCAGTTGCCGTTGGCTACCTTTTGTCCCTACTTATAAGGAAGAAGCTGCTTGGCCAGGTAACCTCAATATAGTGACCTCCAAGACCCTTATGAAGCAGCAAAAGATGAATACCTATAAGAGAAGAGTACTCCAAAAATTAGAACTCTTGATTATAGATGAAGTGAGTATGCTCCGTGCTGATACCTTGGATATGATCAATACTGTTCTAAAGTCCATAAGAGGTTCTTCGGTACCTTTTGGAGGTGTACAAGTGCTTTTTATAGGCGATTTGCTACAGCTTCCCCCTGTGGTGAAACAGAGCGAATGGGATATCTTGCAGCATTATTACAAAGGAATCTCCTTTTTCCATGCTAAAGTGATAGAGGAAAATCCTCCCTGTATTTAGAATTGGAAAAAGTATACCGACAATCCGATGAGGACTTCGTGCAGATACTCAATCACTTGAGAACCAATGAGATTACCCAGAGAGATATACAAACACTACAACAGTATATACAACCTACCTTTAAGCCTTCTTATAATGATGGCTATATCACCCTGACCACCCATAACTACAAGGCAGATCAGCTCAATGCAGCTGCTTTCAGTGCTATTAAGGCGCCAGTATATACCTATCAGGCGGAGGTGAAGGATGAGTTCCCTGAATATCTCTATCCCTTGGATACCCAACTATCCCTGAAGGTAGGTGCTCAGGTGATGTTTGTCAAAAAATGATTTAGAGGGTTCCTAAGCGCTACTACAATGGAAAAATAGGCGAAGTGGTATACCCTATCCAAAGGATGAAATACGAGTGAGACTTTCGGCTGAAGATACTGTTATTGAGGTAGGGAAGTATATATGGGAGCATGTTCGGTATAAGAGCAAGACCAATTCCGAGGAGATAGAGCAAGAGGTATTGGGAACTTTTACTCAGTATCCTTTGCGCTTAGCATGAGCTATTACAGTACATAAAAAGTCAAGGGCCTTACCTTCGACAAAGCAGTAATTGATTTGGCAGATGCTTTTTGCTTCAGGGCAGACTTATGTAGCTCTCTCACGGCTAAGAAGTCTTGATGGGCTTGTCCTGCTCTCCTCCCTCAATGCCAAAGAGTTCTTCACCGCTACTGATGTGATAGACTATGCCTCGCAGAAAGCCGATCCGAATACCTTAGCCGATACTTTTTCCTTAGAAAGAAAGGCCTTTTTGGAGAAAGAGTGCTTAAGACCTTCTCTTTGGTTGGACTTAGCGGTACAATGGGGGCACATGTCAATTCTTATAAAGTGGAGAATGCTCGAAGTCTCAAGAGTCAGTTCCGCCAATGGGCTCAGGAGCACGCTAAGACTTATGATACCATAGTGCAACATTCGGAAAAGTTCCTCAACCAGCTCAAGGGAATCCTCTCCCAACCAGACTATGACAAACACTACTTATTGGAGCGTTTTTCACAAGGCTTATGATTACTTCTTTCCACAACTGGAACGATTGACAATGAGACTTTCTATACCCACTTGCAAGTAAATGGAAAAACAAGTGAAAGCCTTTTTAGCGAAGAGCTTACCCAGTTAGAAGATATACAGATAGATGCTATTATTCAGTTACTTAAAACAAAATTATCTTAGAATCCATGATAACTCCTTCTTCAGAACAGGAGGAAGAGAGCATTCTGAGAGAGCTAAGAACTATAGAGAGCGATTGATAGGACGTGCTTTGGAGAAATGGCGAGAGAATTCCACTTAATGGAAAATTCTCAACAGAAAGAAACCTACTCTTGTTGCCGAAGGAAAAGAAGGAAAAAAAGGAAAAAGCAGAGAAGATATCTACCCTATGCCCGTACCTTAGAGCTTTGGAGAGAGAAAAAGAATGTGGCGGAGATTGCGATAGAGCGAAAACTTACCGAATCCACCATCTATGGTCATCTGACTAAGTATGTAGAAGAAGGTGTTATTTCCATAGAGGAAGTACTTTCTTCCCAAAGATTGCAACACCTACAGGAGACCTTGCCTACTATATCCGAGGAGGAAACCCTCAATGAGCTCAGGGACAAGAGTAGGGAGGAGTATAGTTTTGAGAGATAAAGCTCTTCAGAGCATATTGGTTTCGTCAGATCAAAGAAGCATAAAAGAAAGAGGCTATTTTCAAATCAAGAAAGTAGCCTCTTTTTATTTCCTTTTTAGAAAAGTTCTTCATTCAAAAACCTATTCTTCATCTATAGGGGATATTTTTGATTTTTGCTTACAAAGGAAGGTGAGTTTTTCATCCTTATCAGCATAGTCTACCGAGATAGTGTCTCCTTCTCTCACTTCGCCTAAAGACAATCTTTTCCGCGATTTCATCTTCTATAAAGCGCTGAATAGTACGCTTGAGAGGACGAGCTCCAAACTGTTTGTCATATCCTTTTTCAGCAATAAAGTCTCTTTCGCCTTGTCTGTGATACGTAGCGAGTATCCCAGTCCTTTCATTCTATCCAATAGTTTTTGAGTTCTACTCGACAATACCTTTGATATTATCCTTGTCAAGAGCGTTGAACATCACCACATCGTCAATACAGTTGAGGAACTCAGGAGCAAAAACCTTTTTAAAGAGCCCCTCTACAACAGAGCGTTCGTATTCTTCCGCTTGGGCTGTTTTAGCCATAGTAGAGAAACCAACTCCCTGTCCGAATTCCTTCACTTGTCGAGCACCGATATTGGAAGTCATGATGATAATTGTATTGCGAAAATCCACTTTTTCTGCCTAAGCTATCGGTAAGGAAACCATCATCTAATACCTGTAAGAGCATATTGAATACATCAGGATGAGCCTTTTTCGATTTCGTCCAAGAGGACGACAGAATAAGGCTTACGGCGTACACGCTCAGTGAGTTGTCCTCCTTCCTCATGACCTACATATCCGGGAGGAGCCCGATAAGGCGAGAGGTTGTGAATTTTTCCATATATTCACTCATATCCAAGCGGATAAGAGATTCCTCAGAGTCAAATAATTCACGAGCCAAGATCTTGGCCAATTGTGTTTTTCGACCCTGTTTGTCCTATAAAGATAAAAGGAACCGATAGGTCGGTTAGGATCCTAAGTCCAGTACGAGTTACGCTTGATAGCTTTTTACAATCTTGGAAATAGCCTCTTCCTGTCCGATGACCTTCTCTGTAATGATGTGTTCCAAGGACGAAAGTTTCTTCATCTCGGATTGTTCCATACGAGTGATAGGCACTCCACTCATCATGGAGACTACCTGTGCTATATCGTCGAAACCTACTTCACTACGGTTCTTAGAGACTCTTTTTTTCCCAAAAGTTCTTTTTCATGGTCTAACTGCTTGTATAGGGTACGTTCGTTGTCTCGATAACGAGCGGCTTCCTCATAGCGAGCTCCACTCTACAGCCTCATTTCTTAAGCTGTTGTATCTTAGCGATTTCTTCCTCTAAGGCTTCTACCTTTTTAGAGACCTTTATCTGAGAGATGTATACACGTGCTCCAGCTTCATCCATAGCATCTAGCGCCTTGTCAGGAAGGAAGCGGTCTGTAATATATCTGGAGGTAAGCTTCACACAAGCCTCAATAGCCTCGGGAGTATATTTTACATGGTGGTGGTCTTCATATTTTTCCCTTTACATTATTGAGGATTTCTATAGTTTCTTCATAAGAAGTAGGCTCAATAATCACCTTTTGGAAGCGGCGCTCGAGGGCACCATCCTTCTCGATAGATTCCCGATACTCATTCATCGTGGTAGCGCCAATGCATTGGATTTCTCCACGTGCCAAGGCAGGCTTAAACATGTTAGAAGCATCCAAGCTACCAGAAGCGCTTCCGGCACCGACTAAAGTATGAATCTCATCTATGAAGAGGATAACATCCTTATTCTGTTCCAGTTCGTTCATGATTGCCTTCATACGTTCCTCAAACTGCCCGCGGTACTTAGTCCCAGCTACTAAGGAGCCTAAATCCAGGGTAACCACTCGCTTGTTGAACAAGGCGCGTGATACCTTACGCTCTATGATACGCAGGGCAAGCCCTTCGGCTACAGCACTTTTACCTACTCCAGGTTCTCCTATGAGCAGTGGGTTATTCTTTTTTCTACGGCTAAGAATCTGGGAGACACGCTCTATTTCCTTGAAGCGTCCCACTACAGGGTCTAATTTCCCTTGCATGGCCATAGCTGTTAAGTCTTTACCAAAATTATCTAAAACAGGTGTATTAGTTTTTGGTTAGGGATTATTTTTCTTAGAGTTGGAGGCTGACAAAAGTCAGGGTTTTGCATCCTCTCTCGTCATCTTCGTAAGCATAAGAATCAGAAAATGCCTTTTCGTCCTGTTTCTTTTCGTTGTTAATAACCTCAAATTGCTGTCTTACATTCTCATAATTAATCTTTTCCAAATTAAGCAATTTGGTAGTAGAGATCACTCTGATTTCTTAAGATACACAAAAAGAAGATGAGCAGTATTGATCTCGGCTATTTTTGAAACTTTTCTGTTCTAATACAGTTGCTTTCATAGCTTTGTCAGCTTGTAGGGTCAGTGGGATACTTTTTCCATTTGTGTGGCAGTAGTATCCGAATAAGAATTGACAGAATTGGCTAAAGATTCTGTTTTTCTCTTCAAAACAGAGAAGTCAGCATGTAGCGCTGTGAGTATATCAAAAGCACTTCCTTCGGTTTCTTTTAAGGAGTCCCAATAGTAAGTGTTCTGTTCCTACGGCACTATGTTTCAGGCGGATAGCTTCAAGCTTTCCGCTATTGACTACATTCTTTACTCTTGGTGAAAAGTTATCATTCATAAGTTGGGTTGTCCTTTCTTTTTATATGGCTAAATTATAAACTTTCTTTTTATATGGCAAAAATGATGCCATTAATTTTTGTACAATAGCTATAATATAGCACAGAAATGTTTATTTGTTAAAAAGTAATGTTTGTACGGAATATTTTATCTTAAATTTTCAATACTTTTTGAATGGTTTCTATCTTGGCCAAGGCATCTGCTTCTTTCTTTCTTTCGTTCTCCACCACTTGCGCAGGAGCGGAGTTGACAAACTTCTCATTGGAGAGTTTGGCACGTACTGACTGAGGAAGCCTTTTGGCATAGGAGAGCTCTTTTTCCAATTTTTCAATCTCTTGAGCTACATCGATCTTGTCCAAGATAGGGATAAAGTACTCATTGGATTTCACACGGAAAGAGATAGCTCCTTCAATGGTTTTTCTGTATAAGAAATAGAGGAGATATTTCCTAATTTCTGTATGATACTGTCCCACTGATTGCCTAAGTGCTCATTGTCAATAACCGATAGACTTATTTCTTCTTTGAAAGTGATGTTTTTCTCCTTTCTTATGGTACGAATACCTGAAATAATCTCTTGAACAAACTCAAAAGTATGTAATAAGGACTCATCAAAAGCCTCCTCTTTAGGATAAGAGGCTACGATAAGTGCTTCTTGAGTGCTTCTTGGTGCGATTTGTTGCCATATTTCTTCGGTAACAAAAAGGCATGAAAGGATGTAAGAGCTTTTAGGTTCTCTTCGAATAAGGAAATTACTTTCACGGTATGTTTCTTTATCAATAGGGCTACCAAAAAGCAGGCTTGATCATTTCCAAGAGCCAAGAACAAAAATCGTCCCATACGAGCTTGTATATCTTCATTAGCGCGTCCGAGATACGGTATTTACTGAAATCATCCTCAGTTTCGCCCAGTGTTTTTTGAAATTTGTTCTGGAACCAAAGAATAGACTCTTTGGCATAATCTGGTTGCGGTATATCAGCTACTTGCCATCCTTTGATCAGGCGGAAAGCATTCCATATCTTATTGGCAAAGGCACTTCCTTGTTGGCAAAGAGTTTCATCAAAAAGTAAGTCATTTCCAGCCGAGGACGATAGCAAGAGCCCCACGCGTACTCCATCAGCACCGAAATCCTTGATAAGCTTTAGTGCATCAGGCGAATTGCCCTAAGGACTTGGACATCTTGCTGGCGGAGCTTATCCCTTACTAATCCTGTTAGGTAGACATTGGTAAAAAGGTTTTTCGCCGGCAAATTCGTATCCTGCAATAATCATTCTGGCTACCCAGAAAGAAAAAGAATATCAGGGCCTGTTACCAAATCTTGAGTAGGGTAATAGTACTTAAACTCCTTGTTGTCAGGATCTAACACCCCATTGAAAACACTCATCGGCCATAGCTAGAGGAGAACCAAGTATCAAGAGCATCCTCATCTTGACGAAGATCCTCCAGAGAGGGTTCGGGTTATGGGCTTTTTCCTTAGCTAAAGCAAGCGCTTTTTCCTTGGTTTCGGCCACTACATAATCCTCCTTCCCAGTCCCATAGTAATAAGCAGGAATTTGTTGTCCCCACCAGAGTTGGCGAGAGATATTCCAATCACGTACATTCTCCAAACCAATGGCGATAGGTATTGTCAAAGCGCTTAGGGTAGAGCTTGATTTCTTCCGATTCCAAAACGGCTTTCAGTGCAGGTTTAACCAATTCCTCCATCTTGAGGAACCATTGGTCTAAGGGGCGTTGTTCGACCACAGCTCCTGTACGTTCGGAAGTACCCATATTATTGGTATAGTCCTGAGTTTTGGCAAGTAACTTTTTCTCTTCCAATTCTTTGACAATTTCTCTACGAACCTCAAAGCGGTCTTTGCCCTGGTAGTGCATCCCCTGTTCGTTGAGCTTGCCATCATCGGTAAAGGTATCTAAAATAGGCAACTGATATTTTATACCTATCTCACAATCATTGATATCATGTGCAGGCGTAATCTTGAGAGCTCCAGTACCGAACTCCATATCTACATATTCATCTTGGATAATCGGTACAGCGCGTCCTACTACAGGGACGATTACTTTTTTCCATGTAGGTGTTTGTAGCGTTCGTCATTAGGATTCACACACAGCCACATCTCCAAAAATGGTTTCAGGGCGGGTAGTAGCTACAGTGAGATATTCCTCGGAATCCTCTACCTTATATATGAGGGTAGAAAAGCTTTCCATTCTGTTCTTTGTAGATAACCTCTTCGTCCGAAAAGAGTAGTCTTAGCTTCTGGATCCCAATTGACCATACGATATCCACGGTAGATGAGGCCTTTGTTATACAGATCGACAAATACTTTGATGACAGATTGGTATAGATCATCATCCATGAGTGAACTTGGTACGATTCCAGTCGCAAGAGCAGCCTAATTTTTAATTGTTCGAGGATAACCCCTCCATACTGATGAGTCCATTCCCAAGCATGTCTGAGAAATTCCTCACGAGAGAGATCACTTTTTGGATACCTTGTTCTTTGAGTTTGGCCACTACCTTAGCCTCGGTAGCAATAGATGCATGATCGGTACCAGGTACCCAGCAGGCATTCAGTCCCATAAGGTGCACGGCGGATAAGTACATCCTGAATCGTATTGTTCAGCATGTGCCCCATGTGCAAAACACCCGTTACATTTGGTGGAGGGAATAACTATGGTGTAAGGGAGTTCTCTCATCGGGAGTTGAGGAGAAAAACCATTTTCCATCCAATAAGAATACCACTTATTTTCGAAATCTTCAGGAGAATATTTTGTTGTAATTTCCATCTTTGGCATGATATTTGTTAGTGTATAAATGTCGCTATTGATTTTAGGGGACAAAAATTATATATATATAATTGGTTTTTAAAAAAAGTATCGTAATTTTGCACCCGCATTCAAAGCGAAGAAACTAAATAGTAATTATAATTTTTAATTTTTAGAACAATGAAAAATTTTATTTTTCTTACTTGCTGTAACATTTGGATTTGTTGCACAAGCACAAAACAAAGCTGAAATCAAATTTGTAACAGAAGAGATTGACTATGGTACCATAAAAACAAGGTGCTGATGGGCTTCGTGTATTTGAGTTCAAGAACACACAGGAAAAGCTCCTCTTGTAATCTCAGGAGCAAGCTCAAAGCTGTGGATGTACAGTGCCTTCTTATCCTAAAAGATCCAATCGCTCCAGGAGGAACTGGTAAGATTGAAGTAAGATATGATACTAACCGTGTAGGGTGCTATCGCTAAAACTATCATGGTTACTTCCAATGCTACTGATACTCCTAACGTAGCCCTTAGAATAAAAGGGAAAGTAGAATAATCAGGAAAAGTTAAGATTTAATATTAACCAAAAAGCTGTCTTACAAGACAGCTTTTTGCTATTATTACTTTATGAAACGAAATCAAATATAGTACCTCTTTCCAAAGATCATCACTTTGGCTTGCTCCATGTATGGAAGATAAGACAAGGGTTGAAAAAGATATAGCCCCAGCACGGATAGCTCGATATGTCGTTTTCCATTGGGGAGCATGAGCAAAAGCACATTTTGAAGAGGAAGAGAAATACCTGATTCCCCTATATCACCAACAAACTCATAGACCAGGCCTTGGAGGAACACCACCTATTAAGGGGACCTTATCGCACAGATAACCACACAGCCTACTGTGGCGCTATTAGAGGAATATGCTACCCGTCTCAATGATCATATCCGCTACGAAGAGAGAGTGCTCTTTCCCTATATGGAAGAAAAACCTCTCAGAAGAACAGCTCACAGAGATAGAAAAACCTCTCAGCAGATCCCTCATACTGAGGAAGAATCCTATAGTGATGAATTTTGGCAATAGTTTGTAAAATATACCAATATTCATAATGTATCTTTTGCACCTAAATAAATATAGTTATGATATTACCTATTGTAGCTTATGGAGATCCTGTACTAAGGAAGGAATGTATGCCTATAGCCAAGGATTATCCAGAGCTTTCCAAAGCTTATAGAAGATATGTATCAGACCATGTATCACAGTAATGGTGTAGGGCTTGCTGCTCCACAAGTGGGGCTTGCCATACGCCTTTTTTGTGGTAGATACAGAACCTTTTTGTGAGAATGACGATCTGAGTGATGCTGAAAGAGATTATTTGAAGAGTTTTAAAAAGGCTTTTTATCAATGCTAAAAATTCTCAAAGAAGAAGGAGAGCCATGGCCATTCAGCGAAGGATGTCTCAGTATTCCAGGCATTAGTGAGGATGTCCTACGCAAGCCTACAATAGTAATTGAGTATCAAGATGAACATTTTGTGACCCATACCGAAACCTTTTTCAGGATTGGTAGCCAGAGTGATTCAGCACGAATACGACCATATAGAAGGTGTATTGTTCACTGACCATCTTTCTTCATTTAAGAAACAATTGCTTAAGAACAAGCTTAACAACATAAGCAATGGGAAGGTCAAAGTAGGTTATAAAATGAGATTTTTCGAAACCAATAAGAAAAAGAACCCGTTAAAAATATAATTACACATGAAGTTAAATCAGATATTGACTATTTCAGGCAAACCAGGTCTTTACCAATTACAATCTCGTACTGTTCAGGATTCTTAGCTCTTTCTTCTTGACCAGAAGCGTATCAGTATAGGACTTCGCAACAATGTGAGTCTGCTCTCAGAAATTGCTATTTATACCTTGGATGGAGAGAAACCTCTGAAGAAGTATTCAAAGCCATAAAAGAAAAAGAGAATGGTCAAAAACAACCGTTTCTCACAAGGCAACAGAGGATGAATTGGAAGCTTATTTCTTTCTCTGTAATTCCTAATTATGATGAAGATAAGGTATATCCCAGTGATATAAAAGAAGATTATACAATGGTATAACATACTTATTGACAAAGGATTCCTCGAAGAAGAAGCCCCTGTAGCTTCACAAGAGGCTGAAGCCTAAATCTATATAAAAACTAAGCATACACTTTGTAAGATTATTTTTTTACAAAGTGTATTTTTTGTGTAAAAAGTAGGAAAATTTTTGTATTTTTAAAAATAAAATTATAATTTTGCCACAATGAAACTCAATAGATATCAAAACGAACTATAGGGATACTTTTTCTGTATTCTCTTGGCAGCACTTACTTGGTTGGTAGGAAAGTTATCCAAGGAAGCGACCCAGCAATATACTATTAAGTTACGCTATATGGAAGTGCCTACTGAGAGATTTGTAGAGATGGAGGCATCTCCTACAATAAAAGTAAAACTCAGAGGAGTAGGTTTTTCTCTTGTTCAAATATGCCTTCTCGCCCCCAGTGGTTTCCCTCTCAGTACACAAGTTGAAAAAAAGTAGGAAAAAGATAAGTATGTTTTTACAGAAAATCTAAAACAGCAGCTTAATAGACAGTATTTTTCCAGATGTGAGAATAGAAGAAATACAGCCAGATACTATAAAAATATATTTGAAAAAGATAAAACAGAAGAAGGTGCCTGTAAGATTACAATTTTCAGGAACTTTACAAGAGGATTATCAAGTAGATTCTTATAAAGTATTTCCTGACCTCGGTTGTAGTGAGTGGTTTGGCTGCGGATTTGGATACCATCACAGGAGTCTATTTGCAGAAGAAATACAAGAGGAATGTAACCACCTCTTATTCAGGAGAAATACGCATTACTGATACCCCTAAGCTGCATTATGATACAGATAAAGTAACCTTCTCCTGCAAATGGTACATGTAACTGAGCAAGAAATTAAGGCCAAGGTGCAACTCATACACCAGCCTTTCTCAGTAGAAGTGAAGCTATTTCCAGAAGAAGTACCCCTATTACTTACAGGAGATGTGGAGACCATACGCAATCTCAAGCCAACGGACATTACTATAGTAGCAGATTATAATCAGCGTAAAGATAGATATATACCATTGAGGTAAGGAAGAAAACCCACATCCTTGAACGTGAATTTTACCGAACAAAAAGAAGTAGAATACCTTATAATACACGAATGATAGCAACTGTAGGACTTACCGGAGGGATAGGTAGTGGCAAGACAACCATAGCCAATCTATTTGCCTTACACTTTTCTATACCTGTATATATAGCTGATACCAAGGCAAAAGGAACTTGTGGCGAATAACAAGCAACTACAGCAGGAAATAGTCACCCTCTTAGGAGAAGAAGCCTTTGTAGAGGGAAGGTACAATACCTCCTTTGTAGCTCAAGAGGTTTTTCTAATAAAGAAAAAAATTGGACAAACTCAATGCTATAATACATCCTTATGTGCAGCAGGACTTCCTCCAATGGAAGCGATCCCAGCAGAGCGCCCTATGTGATCAAAGAAGCAGCTATCCTCTTTGAGAGTGGTTCACCGAGATTGTGATTTTTATTATTATGGTAACTACTCCATTAGAAGAGACGAATAGAGAGTTATGCTTCGTGATAAGATTGATAGAGAAACGGTAGAAAAGAGAATAAAAATCAATGGAATGATGATAGAATTATCAACATTTGTTATTGAAAATAGAGAAATCGATAAAAAATTTGGATAAAAATCAAATAATTCATTCTAAAATAGTGAAAAATGACAACTGAAAATGTAAGAAATTAACCAAAAAGTTAAACGTTGTTAAAAATGAATTATATAAAAATAATTATAATTTTGCCTGATGAATAAGAGAAGTTATATTGTTACTTTAATATTAATGCCTATAGCTCTTATAGAGTCTTATTTCTATTCAGTTTTATTGGGTTAAGGGTTCTATAGATAATAAAGAAGAAGCTTTTACCCATTCGGTGAAACAGGCTTTTGAATTCAGTTTCAGAATCGGTAGAACTGAAGGAAATAAATAAGTATATCACCCGATTCATAGAATTGAAAGGGAAAGATAGCTTAGGTTCTTTGAAATCCTCACAGATTCGTGATTTGGTTTTTGTTCAAGAGAATAAGAATACAAAGGAGACATTCACTTACAAGCATCAAGTATTGGAGGAAGGTATACCGTACCTTCGGAGCTTTTCAATTTGCCTAAAGGAGATACTACTCAGATACGCAATTATGTAAGCCGACAGACCTCTCGTACTTTTGGTCCTAGTAAAGGGTTAGACGGACAGCGATTCAGCAGTACCACTATTAAGGAAAAAACAGGTCGCATAACCTCCTTTGACAAAGCCATGTTCGAGGAACTCTTTCGGGAAGTTTCAGTGAAGCTCTCTATAGAGAATAGGATAACAGCTTCACAGCTGGAGATACTCATAGAGAGAGAGCTTAGAAACAGAGGGCTGAACTTAGATTTTTGAATTTGCCGTATATGATAAGTCTCTTTCTGTAGATAAGGAAAAACCTCTGTTGCTAGTTCAAGGTTCAACCCTTCAGCAAGGAATATGTACACCATACCCTTGTTCAGAAACCAAGAAGGAGAATCTCATTATGAGCTAAAGGTGCATTTCCCTGATAAGCAGCGCTATCTGCTATCCTCAGTTATCGTAATGGCTATTTGGGTATGTATTTTTACAGCAATTATCATCTGGGCATTTGCCAAGACCTTTATCCAGATGCGTACTCAGAAACAGATTAATGAAATCAAAACCGATTTTATTAATAATATGACCCACGAGTTCAAAAACCCCTATAGCCACAATCAATTTGGCTTTGGATGCGATGAAAAACCCTGTGGTGATGAAGGATACTGAAAAATGTCTTTCTATCTGAAAAATGCTCCGAGATGAGAATAAGCGTATGCATGCCCATGTGAAAAATGTGTTGCAGATCTCGAAGCTTGACAAGAACCAAGTAGAAATAGAAAAAGAGCCACTGGATGCTCATGAGCTGATAGACAATGCCATCGCTCATGTACAGCTACTGATCGATGATAGAGGAGGAAAGATCAAGAAGCACTTATGCAGAAAAACTCAGATATATTAGCCAATGAAATGCACTTTTACCAATGTGATTGTCAATATATTAGAGAATGCTATTAAGTACTACCACAGGCGCCAGATATAGATGTCTTTACAGAAATTGCTCATAACAAATTGGTGATCCGTATACAGGACAAAGGACAGGGAATGAGCAAGGCTGTACTGAAGAAAAATCTTTGACAAAATTTTACAGGGAACATACAGGCGATTTGCTACAATGTAAAAGGTCATGGACTGGGGCTTGCTTATGTAAAGCGTATTGTAAAATATCACGATGGGGAAGTATATGCCGAGAGTGAAAAAAGGAAAAGGAAGTACGTTTGTGATCAAGGTGCCCCTTTATCATCTAATAAATGAAATTTTGTATAAACGTAAAAATATATTATTTTTAAATGTTGAAATTATGGAAGCAGTTAATAAAAATTCTTCTTGTAGAAGATGACCCAAACTTTGGGACCGTATTGAAAGATTACCTATCCATGAGTGGCTTCGATGTTACTTTTGGCCAAGAACGGATGGAAGGTTTTGATAAGTTTCGCAAGGATCCTTATGATATGTGTATTCTTGATGTTATGATGCCTTACAAAGATGGTTTTTACTCTCGCTAAGGAAATTCGTGAAAAAGAATGAGAAAGTGCCTATCATTTTTCCTTACAGCAAGAACTATGCGAGAGGATGTGATCAAAGGATACAAATCAGGAGCTGATGATTACTTGAATAAACCTTTTTGATTCAGAAGTATTGCTCATGAAGATTCGTGCAATGCTCCAAAAGAAAGTCAATTGATACAGTAATAGATAGCAAAAAAATTCGAATTCCAAATAGGAGACTTTTTCCTAAACTCTAAGCTTCGTTTCCTCCGCTACAGAGATGAAGAACCCTAAAACTTTCTCCTAAAGAAAATGAACTATTGCGCCTATTAGCCCTTCATGAAAATGATTTGATGCCTCGTGAGTTGGCATTGAACAAAAAATATGGAAAGATGACAACTACTTCACTTCTCGTAGTATGGACGTGTATATAGCAAAACTCGTAAATATCTCAAGAAAGACGAGAATGTAGAAATTGTAAATATCCATGGCGAAGGTTTCCGACTTCTTACAGGGAAAGAAGAGGAAGAAGAAAACGCCTAATATAGCATAAAAAGATAAAAATAACAGGTAATGAGGCAAAGTGTTTTTTTGTTTTGTTACCTGTTATTGTATATACAGCTGTGAATACTGGCTGGTTTTTACTCATATACTCGCTTATGCGACTTTATCTAAATAAGATGATTTCTCTAAAAGAAAAAGAAATACCTTTCCCAAGGCAGAAAGATTGTGTAATTACCATAGGGTAAACAAGCTCTTCCGAGAGGCAAAGGTATTGAAAAAATATCCATTGAAGCTCCTATATACCCCTATAGAAGGCTCTACACAACCTACCCAACTACTCATCAGTGTTCCTAAAAAGGCTTATGAAAAAAAGCAGTGGATAGGAATAGAATGAAGCGACTGATAAAGGAGAGCTATCGCCATCAGAAGGTGCTGCTCTCACAGGGCGTACCCTACTCCTTGGCGTTGCTCTATATGAGCAAGAAGAACTTTCCTACAGAGAGATCTATGCCTTGGTAGGAGAATTGTTAAAAGAACTCTCTACACAAGACTGATTTCTAAGGAAAAAGGATTGAGAAAAAATATAAAAAGCATGGAAATGTCATATGTACATTTACCACTACAAATTAAAGTTATATTATGAATTTACATGAATATCAAGGAAAGGAAATTCTCAAGCTTCGGTGTACGTGTACAGCGTGGTATTATAGCCACTACAGCCGATGAAGCTGTCAAAGCAGCAGAAAAAGCTTACAGAACAAACAGGAACACAATGGTATGTAGTAAAAGCTCAAATCCATGCAGGAGGACGAGGAAAAGGAGGAGCGTGAAGCTTGCTAAGAACTTGGAGCAAGTTAAAGAAATTTCTTCCCAAATCATAGGGATGCATTTGGTAACTCCACAAACCCCTAAGGAAGGAAAAAGTACACCAAGTACTTATCGCTGAGGATGTATTCTACCCAGGAGAAAGCGAGCCTAAGGAATACTACATGTCGATCCTACTGAATCGTGCTAAAGGAAAGAATATGATTATGTATTCTACTGAAGGAGGTATGGATATAGAAGCCGTGGCTGAAAAAACTCCTCATCTTATCTTTACTGAAGAGATAGACCCAGAATTGGGATTGCTCCCTTTTCAAGCAAGAAATGTAGCTTTTAATTTAGGACTGGAAGGAGAGGCTTTCAAGGAAATGGTCAAGTTCGTGACTTCTCTATACAAAGCTTATATCACTTCTGATGCAAATTTGTTCGAAATCAACCCAGTACTCAAAACCTCTGATAATAAAAATACTTGCGGTAGATGCCAAAGTTACCATAGATGATAACGCTCTTTTCCGTCATAAGGACTATGCCAGATTGCGTGATACTCGTGAGGAGCGACCTATTGAGGTAGAAGCCAAAAGCCGCGGGTCTTAACTATGTAGACTTGGATGGTAATGTGGGATGTATGGTAAATGGTGCTGGTCTTGCGATGGCTACCATGGACCTTATCAAGCAAGCAGGAGGAGAACCTGCTAACTTCTTGGATGTAGGGAGGTACTGCCGATGCTGCTCGTGTAGAAACAGCTTTCCGTATTATCCTAAAAAGATCCAAATGTAAAGGCAATATTGGTGAATATCTTTTGGAGGTATCATGCGTTGTGACCGTGTAGCACAAGGTATTGTAGATGCTTATAAGAATATGGGAGACTGATATTAAAGTGCCTATTATCGTTCGCCTACAGGGAACTAATGCTGAGATTGCTAAAGAGATTATTGACAAATCAGGATTGGCTGTGCATTCAGCTATTCAGTTCAAGAAGCAGCTGACAAAGTAAAAAGAAGTACTAAAGTAACCAAGTATCATATTGTAATAGAAAGCCTTGTTATCAAGGCTTTCTTTTTAATGTTAAAATAACTTATGTATAATTCAATTATCATAGGCACAGGTTGTTATGTGCCAGAAAATATTGTAACCAATGATGATCTCTCTAAGCTGATGGATACTTCCGATGAGTGGATTAGAGAGCGTACAGAGATAGAACAACGACGATTTGCCACCGAGGGAAAGATACAACTACCTCCATGGGGTACAGTGCCGCCGAGAGAGCTATAGAAAAAGCGAAAATAAATAAAGGAAGATATCGATTTTCTTATCTTTGCGACTCTTAGTCCCGATTATTATTTCCCTGGTTGTGGGGTTTTAGCTCAGAAAGAGTTAGGGTCTTGGTACCATAGGAGCTTTGGATATACGCAACCAATGTTCAGGCTTTGTATATGCCCTATCAGTAGCAGATCAGTTTATCAAAACAGGGATGTATAAGAATATCTTGGTAATCGCTTCTGAGATGCAGTCTCCCGCCTTAGATCTCACCACACGAGGGCGCAATATGGCAGTACTTTTTCGGAGATGGGGCAGGAGCTGTGGTACTCTCTGCACTACCCAAGAAGGTGAAAGGTATTCTCTCCTCACACCTACACAGTGAGGGTGCGCATGCAGAGGAATTGCACATCGTTACCCCTGGGGTAGGGAAGAAGTGGGTTACCGATCTTATCAAGGAAAATGACCCAGAAGATACCTCCTATTACCCTTATATGAATGGACAGTTTGTCTTCAAGAATGCTGTAGTACGTTTCTCAGAAGTGATTATGGAGGGGCTTAAAGGCTAACAACCTTACCGAAGGAGATATAGATCTATTCATCCCCACCAAGCCAACTTGCGTATATCCCAGTTTATCCAACAGAAATTCAAACTTTCCGATGCTCAGGTATTCAACAATATTCAAAAGTATGGGAACACGACAGCAGCTTCTATAGGAATAGCCTTAGCTGAAGCGGTAGAAACAAGGACGTGTCAAGGAAAATGATTTGCTTGTCTTAGCTGCCTTTTGGAAGTGGCTTTACATGGGGAAGCGTAGTGATTAGGTATTAGTCCTTTTCCGCTACTCTTTTGATTAAGAAGCTAATTATATCCTTTTAGAAAACATTTAGAGCCCTGACTATCTTCAGGGGCTTTTTGTATCTTTGCACTTTAGTTATTATTCCTACTTGTGAATTGCTTTCAAATTCGTAATTTTGTGATCTCAAACAACATGACACAACGTGGAGCCGAGAAAGGCTCGGTTGTGAATTGCTTTCAAATTCGTAACTTTGTGACCTCAAACAACTGTTTGTCTTAATTCTGTTTCTAATGCTAGTTGTGAGTTGCTTTCAAATTCGTAACTTTGTGACCTCAAACAACTGCCTCTCTGGAAACATATCCCTGTAAATAGTTGTGAGTTGCTTTCAAATTCGTAACTTTGTGACCTCAAACAACCAGCATGATTTTTACAACGCAAAGGTATGAAGTTGTGAGTTGCTTTCAAATTCGTAACTGTGGACCTCAAACAACACAAGGTTCAAGAGATTGAAAAAGACATCGGTTGTGAGTTGCTTTCAAATTCGTAACTTTGTGACCTCAAACAACGATGGAATAAATATAACAATACCTCTTCTGAGTTGTGAGTTGCTTTCAAATTCGTAACTTTGTGACCTCAAACAACCCGTTCTTCCTAACATTTATACAAAAGTCTGTTGTGAGTTGCTTTCAAATTCGTAACTTTGTGACCTCAAACAACTCTAATAAGAAGTTTAGGTCGGCTTATAAGTTGTGAGTTGCTTTCAAATTCGTAACTGTGACCTCAAACAACAAAGCAGCTCTTAAAGATATTGCTCTGTACTGTTGTGAGTTGCTTTCAAATTCGTAACTTTGTGACCTCAAACAACTTACCTGTAGTGAACCGCTGTCGAACTACTGTTGTGAGTTGCTTTCAACTCAACTTTGTGACCTCAAACAACAATAAAGGAATTACTTAACAAATAAATAAGTTGTGAGTTGCTTTCAAATTCGTAACTTTGTGACCTCAAACAACTTGTTTGTCTTAATTCTGTGTCTAATACTAGTTGTGAGTTGCTTTCAAATTCGTAACTTTGTGACCTCAAACAACTCAGACACTCTTTTGAGCGCCCTAATACGTCGTTGCGAGTTGCTTTTCAAATTCGTAACTTTGTGACCTCAAACAACGCTTTTTCTCCGCACTCCGGCAAATCTAGTTGTGAGTTGCTTTCAAATTCGTAACTTTGTGACCTCAACAACCCAACTTATGAGAGATAAAGTTTCCTTCTGTTGTGAGTTGCTTTCAAATTCGTAACTTTGTGACCTCAAACAACTTTGTTTTATTTTGGTAGTGCAAAGGGTACAGTTGTGAGTTGCTTTCAAATTCGTAACTTTGTGACCTCAAACAACCTCAATTTTTAAAAAGAAATTGATTGTCTGTTGGTTATCGCAAAAGTTCAAAAAGAAAAACCTTCTCTTTTTATTCTATCAAAGGGAATAAAAGGAAGGTTTTTCGCTTTCTAAAAATTTAAAAAGAGTGAGCTGAATACAATCTTTAGGCGGATCTTTCTTCGTCTGACAATAGAAGATCTCTATTCCTTCAAATTGTTTGTCAGTAATAGTCAGTATGGCTACTTTCCCATAAGGAGGTAACCATTGCTTGACACGGTTGATATGTACTTCGGCATTTTCCTACTGGGACAATGACGTATGTACATTGAAAATTGGAACAAATCAAAGCCATCTTTACAAGTGCTTCTCGAAATCTTGTGCATCTTTACGCATCTTTTTGTTTCCGTTGGTAAATCATAAAGGACTAATACCCACATAATTCTATAGGAATTAAAGCGTTCGTTTTTCATAATTCGGGATAGGAAATTTGTCGTTTTTCACCAGTATAACATTTTTAGTAATGAGGAAGCGGTCATTTTACTCCCACCATAAGCGGGCGTACTAATTTCTCTATAGTTACATCTTGAGTAGCTATCTGTAATAGAAAGGCTTTACTTTCCTTGTCTAAGTTTTGTTTTTCAGGATGTAACTGTAACCACTTCATTACAAGCAGATCTACTATCGGGCGATAAGGTTCCATAATATCACTGGCTAAGCAGTAAGGGATTATACTTATTGCGATGGAAGATGCCCAAGACCAATAACAAACCTGTATCCACCAAGGCACGAGCTATGATACTGAGGAGCACTCCATACCCAAAGTTGAAAAAGGGATTAGGACCATCACCAAATCGATCTCTTAGAAAATCACTATCTATTAGGTGTTTCCAATAGTGTTGTGCGGCAATCCCCTCCATATTCGTAGTATCCCCAGATTTTACTTGTTTGAGATATTCATACATAGGGGAAGCATACTTACCTAATTGTTCTAATACCTTGAGTTGGTTTAGAATTTTACACTCTATAGTCTGCTTCCATAATTGTAAGGGTTCACTTACCTCCATTTGAATTTTTACACGTTCCGAAAAGAGGGTATTCCCACTAAAAGGGAGCATTCCAGCCAAGGGTAGTGCCGCTCATCACAGCTGATAAGGATCACATTGTTTTTCATTAGTTCCTGTATCAGCTGGTGGGAGAGAGTGATTTGTAATGGTCAAGCATCAGTAGTCCCTATATCTTCTATAGGAATACTACCTTTTTCTTCTTTGGTTTCAGGGTCGGTAACCTTTTAATTGTTTTGTCTTTCAGTTTCAAATAAGCAGGGTTACCTATATAAATAGAACGATATAACATAGCTTATTGTTATTAAACTTTTTATGCTTTTACTAATATTTCCTAAACGGTTTACTTTTTAGTTTGATACAGACTTCTTTTATCATGATTCCTGTAATGCTTCTTTTCCATTTTGTTTAGAGGAGAATATTCTATTTTTATTTACAATAGGTATTGCTACAGTCTCTCTTATAAAGAAACATTGATATCCTGTAAAACTTACAGTTTTGTATATTCTTTCTTTTGTTCTTTAGAAAGGTTTTGAAAATCAATATCTTCTATGATTTCTCCTACTATAGGTACATATACTAAGTCATTAGGGAGACAGGCTAAAGAGTAAGGGATCTCCTTTTTCATTATATTCAGGCACAGAGGATAGTCCCTGTTTTTGTCGCTCAATCACTTCATTGAGCGGAATGGTTCTGAAAGGAGCGCTTTGTCTTTTCCCTTGATATACGCCAAAAATATAGGTTGGCACCTTTGGCTGCTTCTACATATTTTTGAGATTTATTTCCTACTTCTCCTAATGGGAATTTACTACCTTGTTCAAAAATACGTACTTTATAGATAGGTTTATGGGGCTTACCATCATTATAAAGGGTAATATTTTTGTTTAGTTCTTCTAATCCTTCAGGAGAAAAGGCTATTTCAGGGCTTTTTAAACTTGAGATAGTTGAGCAATATCTTTTGAATACCCGTATCGGTGATACCTTGAATTACCTTTTCTGTAAAGGTACTATCTATAGCCTTACGAGTAGCTGTGAGGATTTTTCCTTTACTTACTTTTTCTCTTTCCAAGGTAATCTTTCCAGAAACTGTTTCCTTATGCAAAGGTTTTTCGGATAGCCCAATTAGTGCCTTCCTGTTTAACCATTTTCTTGATGAGCTTACCACTTTCTTCTACCCAATGTTCATAATAATTGGTGGCCCTTGTTAATCACACGTAGGTTTTGTTTGAAAACTTACCACAATACCTTCTAAGGCAACTTGTACCTCTTGAGTAAAAAAGTATCCCAAGGTTTTTTTGAATACCCAATTGTAGTTTTCCTCAGCATTATCATTGTATTTTTCTCACAAAGGATAGTTCTTAGGTCTATACGAGGACTTTTTGTTTTTCTTCTTTGTTTTTCCTTTTTCTAAAAGCATGTTGGTTATTGATATAGTTAATATGTCCTCGGGTAGCACAAGCTATGATGATAGCATCCATGGCGTGATGACGGTGGTCTATACGCTTCTTTTGGAAACCATTGCTATATTCCATAGGTACAGTAGGAAGGTATTTTTGATACTTTTCATTATAGGAGGTAAATAGTGAGGTCTGGGTAAGGTCATTCATACGTTCAAAGCGAGGTAAAATAAGGTCATTCCATACATCATTTATGCCCCAATCTTGCTTAAGTGCAGTGGTAATCTTACCTGTACATAAGATAACATTCTTAGAATTAACGCCTTCATCTCGCTCGTCCGCACGTACTATTTTTGAGAGAATTTCGAAATATACTTACTGATATAGCGCGTATCGTTCATCTGGCGAGCCACCATCTTTTCAGGAATATTCTCTAAGAGAAGTTTTTCATTTTTTTCCTGAGTTATTAGCATAGTGGTTCTTGACAAAATTCCTTATATTGTTCTTCGGTAAATATACTTACTTCCTTACCGGCAGCATGTACTTTCTCGCCATAGTGATTTTTGATAAATTCCAATCCTAACTGATTACCTTTGAGCTTATTTACGGCTGATTCACAGATTACTTTGTTGGAAAGACTATCATCATAATACCGGCTTTGTAGGGATAATATGCTCTATTTCATAATCTTCGGTAAAGAGTCTTTTCAGAGAGATGATTTGTCCTGTATAAGGGGACTTGTATTTTTGTTCTAACCAAAGCTTATAGCGTTGTAATTCTGCTTTGTTGGGAGTAGCTTTCTTGTGTATTTTCTCTATATCATCTTCGATTTCCATAGAGGAACTAAATACGCCTTCCTCATATAGTTTGAGTAATTCCTGTTGCATAAGTGAGTAGGGACGTACATTCTCTATAGTACTATCTTCACCTAACTCCCGCAAGTAATGCCTTGATACGAAGGTTTGGTGTCCTCATTCTTTTTGGTTTTGTTTGGATAGTTCTTCTCTTTCTTTAGCGGTTTTCTTAAGTTCTCTACCGAGTTCTATATGAATCTCATCAAAGAAATCGGCTTTTCCTTGTCCATATTGTTGCCAAATATCTCTCACTACACGTAGGGTTTCGGTAATTACTTGTTCTACTATAGGGTTTCTAAGCGAATGTTGCTTGAATTCATTGAGGTAGGTCTCCAAGTCATTCACAGAAGTCCATTTCTCAAGAGAGGAAGCCTCAGCATGTCGGTTATAGGCTATATATTGAGCCAGCCAAAGAGGTAAGTTTTGGAAATCAGTTTCCTTTTCAAGTTGGTACTTTTCAGCTTTTTCTCTGAGGATAGTACGTATTTCCTCATTTTCTACCCCCGTTATAAGGTCTTCTATACGTTTTTGAGTATTCTTATCTATATGATTAAAAATCCCAATAAGAGCCAAAACGCATCAGAGGAAGTAGTTTTTCGGATAGCTTTTTCGGAAAAAACTACCATATTCACTGGGGTAGGGTTTGAATTTCTTGAAACTCTCTACAAAAGAATCTTCATCTAAGTGATGTTTTTGAGCAAATTTCTTTAGACCTTTCTCATATGCTACCTTATCGGTAACCGAATAGATCAGATGCCATAGCATGTATTCTACCTCTGAGGAAAGAAAATCATCAGGCAAGTTGGCTACTCTTTCTAAATATCGCTTAAGATCATATCTTGTCTCATTCATAGGATATTTCTAGACGATTTTTCTCCTATATCATATACATAGTTCCAGCGATAAGTATCTTTCCATTTCTTTAGCTCACTCTTTAGTGCTTTTTCCTTGGCATTTGGATAAGTTAGACTCAAGAAATATTTCAATAATTCCTCACAATCAATCTCTTTTGAGCCATTAGAAAAATCAAAGAGTTGCTGTTTGTCTTCTAAGGTCTTTATAAGTTCATGGGTTACCTCTCGATCGCTCTCTATTTCGTATATTTTGAGGTTTTGTAACCATTGGAGTACTCTAAACTCTTGATAATAAAGGGTTAGATTTGGGACATACCTTCAAGGAGACTTCTTTACGGGTATGGCTATCCTTATCTATGTAGGAACGAGACTCCAAACTACAATTAGCAATAGTTGATTTTGGCTGCGCAAAGGGCGTTGGTAGAAAATAATATCTTCTACAAACAAATGTACGAAATCTCTTGCAGCAAGGTTTCGTTGTTGTGCTTCATTCTTGCTATAGAGTTCTCGAATACAATCGGCAAACAATTGATCAGTAAATAGTTCAGGCTGTAGGGCTACTTGTTTTTCTAAAATAGCCTTTAGTTCTTCTTTGTAATATTTTCGCTCAATGGTACGAACTAATTTTCCTTTGATTTTTCATTAGGGTTTTGCAGGAGATGATCATAGATATAAGTACCTACTGTTTTTGTGAGGTATTTATATCCTGTTCTGTCTTTTTCTTAAGTAGATTCCAGTCGTTTTCATCAGGAGCTCGGAATGAACGTTTTTCCTTGCCCTCCTTGTCTCGTTTTACACTTCCATCTTCTTCGAGTTCTGTAGTAACAATAAAATCACGACTTTTACCTCTCAATTATCTAAAGGAATTTTGCTTGTACGGCGGTATACCCAACCATTTTCTAATTGTATAGAATACCAGATTTCTCCCTTTTTATTGGGTGCTTCAGCGGTAACCTCGGTAACCATTAGGGGAGCAATAAGTTACTTCTTTATTAGGATTTTCTACTTCTTCCTCCCCACGTAATTGGTAATAACCTCTTTTTGATTGAAGTTCAGAATAATCCAAGCCAACTCTTCTTTGCTGATTTTCTGTGAAAGCGCTCCTAAGGTAATAAATTGTCCAGTCATAGGGAATTTTGCTTTCTTCTCCATTCCTTTTGGTGTAGAATAAGTCAGGCTGATGTGATCTAAAATCACTCAACATCTCCTGAAAACTATCCATAAAGAGGAATTTTCCGTCATTATAAGCAATTTTTGGCTCTATATCACCTATAAACTTGCCATATCTCTTTTGAAAAAATCAATCTGCTTATCATAGTGAGTAGGCAGGAAACCCAAGATATGGAGCACTCTGTGGAGCCGTTCACGACGCAGCAAATGTCGTGCTCGGAGCTATGTCGAGCACTACGATAAAAAGTTCGCTCCGCTGTTTGGGAAACGGTGTTACCTTTTTCAAAAATCTCCTAAAGTCCTTGATCCATAGGAATAATTCTACTCCAGCAGCAATGATTTTTCCTTCTCTTTGTCCAAAAATCTTGTTCAATAAGCCCCCAAACCAATGGAGTTAGAGCCTAAGTCTAAGCCTAATATTCGTTTCATATATTTATAATTTTAGATTGTTTTTAATCAACTACAAATTTAAGAAAAATTTTCTGAATTAATCTTTGTTGTTTTAGAAAAATGTTGTATCTTTGTCCCATATTTGAAAGCAACTCACAATAAGGATGATTCCGTTGTGAAAACATTTAGCGACCCTCGACTATCTTCGGGGCTGTATCTTTGCACTTTATTCTCACTAATCATTCTTTCACTTCCCATGACAGACACCTATAAAACCATCACTCAACCTGTTACCGATATTATCTATAAGGATAAGAGCAGTAAGTTTATAGGTTATTTGTACCCTATTACTACCGAAGAGGAAGTAAAAATGCACTTTGGAGGCGATCAAGAAAGAACACTTTTCTGCGCGGCATTGGTGCTATGCCTATCAGTTGGGCAAAAGAGCACTTTACCTATAGAGCGAATGATGATGGCGAGCCTAGTGGCACAGCAGGGTTGCCTATCTATAGGCAGATACAATCCTTTGAGCTGACCAATGTTCTGCTTATTGTAGTGCGCTATTTTGGTGGGATCAAGTTGGGGTGTGAGCGGCCTTATTACCGCCTACAAAACAACCGCTCAGCTCACCCCACAAGAAGCCGAGATAGAGGAACGCACCATTGACCTTACCTACAAAATTGTCTTTGATTACAAGGATATGAATAAGGTGATGAAAATCATCAAGGATAGGAACCTGACTGTTGTTTCCCAGACCTAGAACTGAACTGCACGCTCTTTGTAGAGGTGCGCAAAGGCATGAAACCAGCTATGTAGAACAGCTTTTTGAACAGCTTTTATGAAGTTACTATTAAAAATTAGAAAATTAAAATTATGGCAGGAAATACATTTGGGCATTTGTTTAGGCTCACTACTTTTGGCGAATCACACGGGAGGCTATAGGTGGTGTGATTGATGGTTGCTCTGCAGGGAATCGCATTAGACTTTGAGGAAATACAAAGAGAGCTTGATAGGCGTCGTCCTGGGCAGTCGGCTATCGTAACCCAAACGTAAGGAAAGCAGATAAGGTGCAGTTTCTTTCGGGTATCTTTGAGGGAAAAGACCACAGGGGTACCTATTGGATTTATCATAGCTAATCACCCAACAACATTCTCAGGACTATGACCACTTGAGGGAGCTATATCGCCCCTCTCACGCGGATTATGTGTATGAGCAGAAATATGGCTTGCGCGACCATCGTGGGGCGGACGTAGTTCTGCACGGGAAACAGCCGTTCGCGTAGTGGCAGGAGCTATCGCCAAAGCAGTTCCTAAAAGGGATAAAAATTACTGCCTATGTATCAGCCGTAGGGGAGTTGGCATTGCCTGAAAAGGATCACCAATTGCTTGATTTTTCCCAAATAGAAAAATCCTGTACGCTGTCCAGACCCTGTATTAGCGGAGCAAATGGAAACCTATATCAAGCAAGTACGCAAGGAAGGAGATACCGTAGGGGGGATCGTTTCTTGTGTAATACAAGGCGTTCCTGTGGGACTGGGGGAACCTGTTTTCGATCGCCTACACGCTGAGCTGGGTAAGGCAATGCTCTCTATAAATGCTGTAAAAGGCTTTGAGTACGGAGGGGATTTGCCTCTACTAGAAAAAGAGGTAGCCAAAACAATGATATATTCCTACCTGATGGCACAACTCGTACTAACTACTCAGGGGGCATACAAGGGGGAATTTCCAATGGAATGGATATCTATTTCCGTGTAGCCTTTAAGCCGGTGGCAACCCTTATGCAAGAGCAAGAGACGATCAATAGGGCAGGGGAGGTGGTGCAGTTCCAAGGAAAAGGCAGACACGACCCCTGTGTAGTACCTCGTGCGGTACCCATCGTAGAGGCGATGTCTGCCTTGGTGCTTGCCGATTATTTGCTGATACACAATGCCCTATAAGGAGCTTTTTGAAGCTTTTTCCTGAAGCTCCTTGAGTAGGTCGCGATAGTGTGCCGCTTGAATGCAGTCCAATTCTTTGAGGCGGCTTCCATTAGCTTGCGAGTTTGTTGCATCTCTTTTTCCAATTCTCCTCTGCTCATAGGTTTGGTAGGGGAGTGTTCTTTCTTTTCGGCGTATTTTCGTAATGAAATTCTGTAATAGGGCTTTTGCTTAGCGCATTTTCAATCTTTTTATGGAGAGGCTGAGGGGTGATGCCGTGGGTGAGGTTATAGTTCATCTGTTTTTCCCTTCGGTAGGCAGTTTCCTCAATGGTCACGCGCATACTATCGGTAATCTTGTCAGCATACATAATCGCACGTCCCTCTATATTACGGGCAGCATCGTCCCTACTGTTTGTGTCATAGAGCGTGCTGAACGCAAAAATCCTTCCTATCAGCGTCCAAGATGGCTACCAAGGATACTTCTGGCAAGTCCAATCCTTCCCAAGCAGATTGACCCCAATAAGTACATCAAAAAGACCTTTTCTAAGGTCTTGCATAATCTCGATACGCTCCAACGTATCCACATCACTATGCACATAGCGGCAACGTACCTCCATCTTGGTTAGGTACTCAGTCCAGTTCCTCCCGCCATACGCTTGGTAAGGGTGGCCTGCAGTACAGTTGGTCTTCCTCCACGCACTTTTTGTATCTCTTCCAAGAGGTCATCTATTTGGTTTTGCTAGGGCGTACCTCTATCTTAGGGTCGAGCAAACCAGTAGGGCGAATGACCTGTTCCACATATACGCCTCCGCACTTCTGCAATTCATAGTCTGCGGGGGTAGCACTCACATAGATCACCTGATTTTGTAGCGCTTCGAACTCTTCGAATTTAAGCGGACGGTTATCCATAGCCGCAGGAAGGCGGAAACCATACTCTACCAGGTTTTCTTTTCTGCTCCTGTCGCCCCCATACATAGCACGTACTTGGGGAACAGTAGCGTGACTCTCATCAATCAACCATAAGGAAAATCCTTAGGGAAATAGTCTATCACAGCAGAAGGGCGACTTCGAGCGGGGCGTCTGTCCAAGTAGCGCGAATAGTTTTCTATGCCAGAGCAATAGCCGAGCTCACGTATCATCTCTAAGTCAAAATTGGTACGCTCTTCCAAACGCTTTGCTTCCAAGGTTTTCCCTACTGATTGAAAAAACTCTATTTGCTTGACCAAGTCATCTTGAATATCACGAATAGCGGCCTGCAACACATCGGGAGAGGTGACAAACATATTAGCAGGGTAGATATTGAGCTTATCCAAGCGTTCTATGGTCTTATTCGTCTCGCGGTCAAAGGATTCTATCAGTTCGATTTCATTGCCGAAGAAATGCACACGGATAGGCGTTTCGCTATACCCAGGGAAGACATCGATAACATCCCCTTTACCCTGAAATTTCCGTGAAGGAAGTCGGCCGTAGTGCGCGCATAGAGGCTCTGTACGAGTTGGTGCAAACTTGGTACGGGTGAGTGTTTGCCCTTCCTCTATAGAAATTACATTTTTCTGGAACTCTAAAGGGTTTCCGATACCATACAGGCAGGACACAGAAGCCACCACGAGTACATCGCGACGGCCAGAGAGTAGGGCAGAGGTAGTACTGAGACGCATTCGCTCAATATCCTCATTGATAGACAAATCCTTCTCATATACACCCCCGTAACAGGGATATATGCTTCAGGCTGGTAGTAGTCATAATAGGATACGAAGTACTCTACTGCATTATTGGGGAAGAAAGCCTTGAACTCATTATAGAGCTGAGCTGCAAGGGTTTTGTTATGAGCTAAAACCAAAGTAGGCACCTGTACCTGCTCCACTACATTGGCTATGGTAAAAGTCTTCCCAGAGCCAGTAACCCCTAAGAGCGTTTGGTATTTTTCTTGGTCATTAATACCATTCACTAAGGAGGTAATGGCTGCAGGCTGGTCGCCCATAGGTTTAAAAATCGGATACTAATTGGAATTTCATTTGAGGTAATGTTCGTACATCATCTTCACACCTTCTTCTAAGGAAACCGTATGTTTCCAAACCTAAGTTGTGAAGCTTGGTAGGGTCGGTGAGTTTTTTCATAGTCCCATCAGGTTTGGAGCTATCGAACTCTATTGTTCCCTTGTAAACCAATAGCTTCACGAATCAGTTCGGCAAGAGCTTTAATACTTAGATCGGAACCAGTACCTATATTGATATGAGTATTTCGTATTTCCTTGTTATCGGTAGTATAGGTGTCCTTAAAGTTGATACGTTCCATGATAAATACACAAGCATCGGCCATATCCTCACTCCAAAGAAACTCCTCAGAGGGTGCCAGTACCCCAAAGTATTACTTTGTCCTTGAATATACCATATTTAGCAAGTGACAGGGATAATATCTTCCTGTTTGCTCTCTCCTGTGATATAGCCTCGATAGGCGCTTGTTGAGGTCTTTTTGATTGTCTGCCAATCATTCTCTAGGAGAGCTTTTAGCCAAATGGATCTTACGAATCATAGCTGGCAATACGTGAGATTTCTCTAAGTCAAAAATTGTCATTAGGCCCATAGAGATTGGTAGGCATTACTGAGATAAAATTGGTGCCATATTGCAAATTATAGCTCACACATCTTGATACCTGCAATCTTGGCAATGGCATAAGGCTCATTGGTATATTCCAAAAGGAGAGGTTAGCAAACAGTCCTCAGGCATAGGTTGAGGAGTTTCCTTAGGGTAGATACAAGTACTACCTAAGAAAAGAAGTTTCTTTACCCCATTCTCATAAGCGGCATGGATTACATTGTTTTGAATCATGAGATTCTCATAAATAAAGTCCGCACGATAGGTATTATTGGCCAAGATACCTCCTACTTTGGCGGCAGCCAAGAATACATACTCGGGCTTCTCTTTTTCAAAGAAAGCATTGACTTCTTGTGTATTGCTGCAAGTCTAATTCCGTATGAGTACACCCTATGAGGTTTGTATATCCCTTATTTTTAAGATTTTTTTCCAAATAGCAGATCCTACGAGGCCTCGGTGTCCAGCTACATAAATTTTTCGCATTTTTGTTCATAATAGTGTATAGTAAAAAATCAATTTAGAATAACCAAGAAAGTATTCTAAATTGATTTTTCATAGTTGTTAGTTTATAATGATTAATCGTCATCAACTTCCTTAGCACGTTCTTTGATAGCGGATTTCTGTCCTGGATATCCACCATGTATTCTTGTCCGTTTTCAATGAGTAGTCCTTGTAGTTCCTTGGGCATGAAGTACATCCAAGTCAATTACTTGCTTGTCCATAAGGTAGGTTACTGACTCATGAAGAGTATGACCGATGACAAATTTTTAGCACCCATATTTTTGGCAATAGCTGCGAATTCATTTTTATCAATGGTTTCCTTTACCATAACCACGATACCAGTGTAGGGCTTTTTCCACGCATATGGACAATAGAATATAGCGGATCAACACTCTCTCTTTCTTCTACATTTCTAAAATAGAAAACTCTAGAAAACATATTAAGTCCTTCTACTCCTAAGTTAAGATCACTTACTTCTTTTGAAATACCTGCATGAATGAAGATATAATCTCCTATTTTTCTAAGATATTTTTAGTAGCTAACCAACGGCCTAACTCAGTATTAGGTTTGTATAAATCGTGTATTCTACCCCCATGAGTTTGGCATTTTCAAGGTATTTTTACGAACATAACGGAAATCGTTCTTCATATTCATAAGATCATGATTTCCCTAAGATAAAATGCACTTTTCCCCTGCTTTTTCTGCTTGTTCTTCCAAAGAGTAGATAAGCCAAAAGTGTCTGATTGACTAACAATCCCACGATCAAAGAAGTCTCCTACAGTTACCAAATGTCCTTTACCAAAAGTCCATTTGTAGTTTTTTTGTCCATTACCTTATTGGCGATAAGGAATTGTTTGAACTCATGGTAGCGTCCTTCTATATCAGAGATGGCAATGAGCTTTTCAGGCATTGCATACACAGAAGGTTGGTTCTGTAATAGCTCTTGTACTTTGAAAGTAAAATGCTCCTTGTCATCTACGTAACACTTAAGTTTCCGGCAATAGGATTCTTAAATGTCTCACTTATCGCAGTGGCTTGTTGGTTCTTCTCAACAATTTGTTTTTACCACCGCCTCGTTCTGATTGTAGAAGATGTAAGGGCCATCAAAATCCGCTTTTGAGGTGTCAATCTTCAACCTTTTTTCAGAATAATGCACTTTAGTTTTAGTTTGTGCATTTACGGATAGATTGCTGCCCTAAGGCAAGTAACCCCATAGCGGCAGCATACATAAAATTAAATTTTCTCATAAAAAGTAATATGAATTTGTGTTTGTTATATTATGTAGTTATACTTTTTCTTCTATTTCCTCACTACTGATAGGCTCTAAGTTATTCAGATCTGTTTTATAGAAGGCGTTGATTTTGGAGAAATAGGCATCAATCGTTGTGTTGAGCTGTTCTGTTATATTTTTCCAACGAGCTATAAACCAGTGAGTGAAAATAGATTGTTTTTCTTGTTTATATTCACTTAAAAGGTCTTCTATTTGAGATTCCTCAAAGCTCTGTTTCATATAAAAGGTCTTCTAAAAATCTCCTCCTGTGAGGCATACCTATCCGAAGGAAAATGATTTTCTTCTCTTTCAGTAAGGAGTAGGCATATGTCTGAGATGATTTCATTCTTTTCCCCTAAGGCATAGAAAAGAAATAGACATATCATCATGGTCATACTCAAAGCAAAAAGCCCTCACATCTGTTTCATCTTTGCCTTCAAGGTAGGGAATGGTACTATTAGTAAGTAACCTTTTCAAATCCTCTTCCATAAGAGGAGAGCACTTTTCTAAGTCACTGATGAAGATATGTCTGAGCTTTTGAGTAAGTTCCATAATAGGGAATGTTTTGGATATGCAAAGGTACGAAAAATAATATGAATTATAGATCAAGATTCTAATATTTCTAAATAGAGGTTTTCAAAGCTACTGACCATTTTATCTTTTGTAAAAACTTCTTCATATCTTTCTTAGCACCTATTGATAACTGTTGATACTTCTTTTCATCAGTGAGTAATTCTATAATAGCTTCAGCCAATTTCTTTTTCATCTTTAGGAGGTACTATAATACCTGATATATTATTAAGATTAACCCAATCAACTCCTGAACCTTTGATACTTGTAGAAATAACAGGTTTTTCCAAAAAGCCATAGCTTCGAGTTGTACTACTCCAAAAGCTTCTGATCGCTCAGTAGAGGAAGACAAAATATATCACAAAGCTGGTAATAAGCTCCTAACTCTTCAAAAGGAATTTTTCCCCAAGAGTTTTACTCTATCTTGTAAACTATGTTTAGAAATTTGTTCTTGTAATTTTTCTTTTAATTCGCCAATACCTGCTATTAGGATGATAATATCATTTTGTAGAGATTTCGCTGCTTCTATTAAATATTCAAAACCTTTATAATAAACAAGTCTTCCTAAGCTAAAAATTATTTTATATCCTTTATATTTGTTTTTAGGTTATTTAAAGTATTTTGGTCTATGAATAATTCCTTGCTGTCAATACCAATAGGAATACATACTATTTTATTTTTATATTAGAGTATCGGAACCTTCTAAGTAGGAAGTAGTGGTAGTAACTATTTTATCAGCCCTCTTTAATAACCAGGTTTGTAGAGGACTATATAGTTTCAATAATGTTTTATGATATCACTATGCCAATGTAAAATAACTTTTAGCCTTAGGACGTGTAAGAAAAATAGCTAAGTTAGCCATCGGATTAGGTAAATGGACATGGATAATATCATAATTATCTTGAATCTTCTTTAGAGTTGTTATAAGACTATAACTTAGGGGTAGAAGCTATAACTTTTTTAAAAGTATGAGTACTATATATTTTATAGGGAATTTCTGAAAAAGAGTTTCCTTGGTATGATTAGAACACAATACATCGGTTTGAATACCTTTTGTATTCAAACCCTCTACAATATCATAATTAACCTTTTCAATCCCCCAAAATAAGGAGGGTAGAATTTCCCATATGTAAGATTCTCATACTATATTTTCTAAGATAATTTGTGATGTTCTTTTAAAAATCAAAAATGATTAATTATAAATTCTTTTTGCTCTATTTTTTTGTGGAGATATAGATAATAGTTTTTCCCCTAAATCTTTTGCATCTTCTTTTTAAAAAATAACAATTTTGAGAATTTAAATAAAGTTCTTTAAATACTTCTATATCAGATAATAAACAAGTTGTTCCTAAATAAAGAGCTTCTAAGGGAGGAAGTCCAAACCCTTCATAGATAGAAGGTTGAACTAAAATAGAGGCATTGCTCATATAACTATAGAGTTCCTCATCAGATATTCTACCTGTGAAAATAATATCTTCGTCCTTAAGAAAATCTTCATTAGAGAGTTTAGTTTTTAAAGCCTTCTTTTTCGCCTACTATTACCAATTGTTTATCAAATCCTTTTTCTTGCGTATCTCCAGCCTTTCACTAGGGTTTCTAATCCCTTTGTGAGGTTTGATATTGCCCACAAAGATAATAAATTCTTTGGAATTAGAAGCTTTTTGTGGAAAATAATTTATAAGTTCTTTCTTAATAGCGCAAGGAGCTACAACAATATCTTTTGCTTTTTTGAAAATGGAATGAAATTCTATTCTTAGAAAATTCTGAAACTGTAAATATAGCTATTTTAACAGCTCTATTTAAGTAATATTTCCTTATATAATAACCTATTTTTAGAAGTAAGTTCTTTGATGTCCAAGAAAAACAACATCGTGGATAAAAAGCATAAATAGGTATTTTTATTCCTGTTGGGATATTAAAATTAGGGTTAAAAATGCGTCATAAGAGTTAATTTTTGAACAAGGAAAGCAAAATAATTCTTTTACTGAAAAATATAGGTATATTCACTTCTTGAATTTCTACATTCTTTGTTTTGTATTTAGAAAGTATATTGGAATCTCCTAACAAAAGGTAATTATTCTTCTGCTCAGCCAATAGATGAGGAAGAATACCTTGTAAATAAGTTCCTATACCTGAACTGTTGTACATTCTACAATCGATAGCTATTTTCATATTTATTAGAACAATATAGATTTATAAGGCACTAAACTATTATTGGGGATGGCTAATGTTTTCATTATTTGAGAAAGAGCATATAAACATAAAAGGAATCCTATCAAAATTTTGCTTATTTTTCCCTTTAAAAGCATTAGGGTAAACAAGCTAAAAAGAAACACTCATAAAAAGCGATAATACAAAAGAGAGCCTTGTAGCAATGATTTCTACCTCACTAAACAAAAGATAAATACTAATATTTAATAATGCGCACCATAAGAATATATTTTTTTGTTCTTTCAGAAAGATGGACTCTATTGATAAAGAAAAAGTGGTAAATAATATTACAAATCTCACAAATGTACTGAATGAATAGAGAATATTAGTATTATAAGACTCATTGTTTTGATAGGATATGATCCTTTCTATTAGCGCAAATCAACTCCTATAATAGTACCTAATCCTTCTAATATAAAAGAGGTTACCCCTAAGTAAGCAGAAGGGACTACTATCCCTAACACTATCCAAAAATAGATTTGTACATTTCTTTTTATAATAAAGATAATTGGACAAGTGCTGAATAGTGGAATAAAATAGCTCCTAATAATGATAAATAGAAATGCCATTTTTATTTACAGATAGGAAAATAGTAACTCAAGGCAACAAATCCTAAAGCAATTCCTTGCCGAATTCCATTTATTTCATATACTAAAAACCAAAAAGCTTGAATAAATACAAATAGAAAGTAAAGGGTATAAAAGAAACTTTCCTAAAGACATATAGTTTTAAGAAGAATGAGATAAAGAAAAATAAGAAGAGAAAAAGATGAAAGTTGCCTCCTACATACTTTATAAACTCAGCAAATAAACGATAGCCAATCTCTATATCTTCAGGATCATCAAATATTTCTCCATAATGAGCAGTATCAGTACCTATCGTAACATCTCTTAATCCTGCGATATACAGAAGTAGAAAAACAATGGGTATATAACTAAATACTATATATAGGTTTTGACCTCTTTAGAGAGTTTCTCGTAAAGAAGAAGTGACTGTAAAAAGCTAAAAACGAATATATAGGCACTAAAAAGTACATTTATAATTTAAATAATAAAAACCTTTAATTCTCCCTTTAAGCTTCCCCCAATAAAACTTTTTATTAGAGGATAACACATTCCCCACGCTACGGATAAGATATTTGAGGTACATTATAAAAATAAGTATAGTGTTTTCTTCCTAAAAATCTAAATAATGCTCCAAAGCCAAGTCCATAGGAATAAGCTCTTTCATAATTATTGGAAGCTAGCGTTTTGAGGATGAAAATACCTAGCTTTTTGCAAAAATAGCTATGTCTTTTTATCTAATAGTTGCCATATATAATCAGTTTCTCTCCTGAAGAGAAGAAAGTGCCAACTCCAAGCTGTTCGTCGAATAGTTTTGTTTTATCAAAGATTACAAAACAAGTTAAAAAGAAATAGCGTATTTGAATAGAGATTTACGACTTACAATATCTGTTTTAGAGATAAAAATATTTTTAGTAATACTATCGTAAGCTTCTACTAATGTAATTTTACTTTTTCTCTTTAAAAGTATATATAACTTCTTCAAGAGATTTTCACTATAATAACAATCATCATCAGGAAAGCCTATAATATCTCCAGAACACTCTTTTAATACCAATATTTCTATTATAAGAAAGTCCTTTTATACTGCTTCTAATATATTTAATATTTAGAATATCTGTATATCTATCAACAATATTCTGAACTTTGTAGTGTTCATTCTGATCTACAATAATGAGTTCAAAGTTTTTTTATATGTTTGTTTTACAAAGAGTCTCACAATATGCTAATTTCTTCTGTACGACCTAAAGTAGCAGTTACTAATGATATTTTCATAGGTTAAATTTCTTTATTTTCTCAATAAGGTTATTTATATGAAAATCTTCAGAATAGAATTGGCTAAATACTGTTGATTTGTAATCTTCTAGCACATTAATAGCCTCAATATCTTTTTCTTCAAAAACAATAATCTTTTCTATAAGATCATTACTATTTTGTAGCTCTATTTGATATTGTGTATTTTTAATCCTTCTTTAAAAGCAAAAATATAGTTGCTATATATAGGTATAACTCCATTAGCTAAGTAAGTATTCATTTTTGTAGGAGTAGCAACTCTATTCATTTCAATATCTTTACGGATAATAAATCCATATTTATAATGTTGTAATGCTTCAAACAACTGGTTATAAGGCAAGTGATCTATTAGGACATTTTTCTAAGTTATATCTTTTTAAACAATCTTTGAGCTTCTCAGAAGTGTATAGAGTAAGCGTTGCATTTGGTATTTTAGTCTTAATTTCTTTATATATCTGTAACATTTCATCAATACATTGCCATTTAGACATAGTTCCTGCATATACAAATGAAGGAGTTTCGTATTTTCCTTTCACACTTTCTCATCAATTTCTGATTGAAACAAGGCATTACATAAAAATTATCCTCAAATTTGATTTTATATTTATTCTCATAGTGATATTTCATTCTATCGGAAACAACAACGCAAAAAGAAACTAATTTTAGTGATATATATTCAAAAAGCATCGCCAAAGAATATATTTTAGCCATTTATCTGTATAATTTACTAATATTTCCTCAGGCATAATGCCTGATACCAACATATTACTTTCTGTTTTCTATTTTTAAGAGGAGTTTTTATATGGGCTTTTAGCATTGACAACAACTACTATTTCTGTTTTTCTATTTGTTTAATATTATCTACTATAAGGACATCTTCTCCAGACTCTCTTTCCAAAGCCTCTTTAATAATATTTACATAGTGAATAGTAGCATCGTGTCTGTCTCCCTGCTCAAAAATATTTTATATTTCATTTCTTTTCTTAAAAAAATTCTACGATTCGTTCACAAGCTTTTGCCATCGCCATAAGGGTTGTGTAAAGTACTCATTTTAGTATATTTCTTGGTTGTTAAGTAGTTGTTCACATTCATCTACTATTTTTTTGTTCATCAGTACCTACTAAGATAACAGTCCCTGCACTTACAGCTTCAGGACGTTCGGTAGTGTCACGCATTACTAATACAGGTTTACCTAAACTAGGGGCTTCCTCTTGTACACCACCACTATCGGTAATAATAAGATAGGATTGATTCATCAGCCATACAAAAGCAGGATAGGCTAAGGGAGTTATGAGATTCACATTTTCAATGCCTGATAATATACGATAAACTGGTTCTTTTACATTAGGATTTAAGTGTACTGGATAGACTATCTGTACCTCAGGATTTTGTAAAGCGATTTTTTTAGTGCCTGACAGATATGTATAAAGCCTTCGCCTTGGTTTTTCACGTCGGTGTCCTGTAACTAAGATTAGTTTTTAGTGCTATCTACTATCTTTTTAAAGCATCAATCTCTTCGTCTTGTAACTTTTTCTACTTTTTAGAACTTTCTAAAAGAGCATCTATCACTGTATTGCCCGTTACCAAAATACTTTTTCTCATCTACTCCTTCTCTTAATAAGTTTTGTTTTGCTTGCTGGGTAGGAGCAAAAATGAAAATCGGCTATGGCTCCTGTTACTTTGCGGTTTATTTCCTCGGGGAAAGGAGCATATTTATTAAAAGTCCCTAAGTCCTGCTTCTATATGGCATACTTTTTGCCCTGCATAAAAATCCTGCAATACTCGCAGCCATAGTGGTAGTAGTATCTCCGTGTACAAATATATAGTCAGGTCTACAATCTTCTAAAACAGTTTTTAGTTCTGTAATAATTGTAGCGGTAAGTGTATACAAATTTTGATTAGGCTTCATCACATTGAGGTCATAATCAGCTTTTATCTCAAAAAATCTAACACTTGGTCAAGCATCTCACGATGCTGTGCTGTTACACATACTTTTGTATCAAAAAGTTGTTTCTTTTTGAAAAGCTCTTATGAGCGGAGCCATTTTGATAGCCCTCGGGGCGTGTGCCAAATATGAAAAGGAGTTTATACTTCATTTCTTTTAGAAATTTTCTGATGTTATATTCTATTAAACCTGCATATCTTATACCCAATAGTTTATAAAGAGCTAATCGTATTTTCCCTTTTAAAGATAAAATGTTTCTTGGATAATAGTCTAATAGATAGTTTAGATTAATGAGTTTTCTTAAATATTTTTGTTTTAGCTCTTCCTCTAACAAATTTACATTATTAAGATAAATATAATAGTTATAAGATAAATAAGATAATCCACCATCAAATTTAGATAAAAAGTGTTTCTTTTCTCAGAAATTATATCTATTAAGTCAATGATATTTTTAGGTCTAATTTGGACTGTTAAAGAACCGTTCTCTCTTTTTCTATAATAATAGAAAGGGTTAGAATAAAGTGCATAATTGTTTATATAAGGAATAATATCTGCACACCAAACAACATCTTCATGTAATTTTCCTTTTAGGGAACTCAATATTATTTTCTTTTACAATAGATGCTTTTATAACTTTTATTACAAGCTGTTGCGTAATAAATATCATTATTTACTAAATATTTTAAATCTTCTTTAAAAATCATAAGAAAAATTTTTGTATTTCTTTGTTTTTAAATTTTCTTGGAATAATTTTTCTGAATTATAGAAACTGCTCAATTCATGAATTATTAAGTCAGGATTATTTTCTTTAATAATATTATGAAGATCTAATAAGACATTTCTCCCATTCCAAAAATCATCACTATCTAAAAACATTAAATAGTCTCCTTTGAGCTTCTTTTTATACCGAAATTACGAGTATCGGAAAAGTCCTCCATTAGTTTTGTGAATTACTTTTATTTGGGTGTATTTTTCAGCATATTCATCACAAATAGTAGGAGAATTATCAGTAGAGCCATCATCTACCAAAAATAATTTCATAATCTGTAAAAGTCTTGTGCCAATACGGAATCTACACACTCACGTAAGTAAGGTGCTACATATATACAGGTATAACAATAGAGAACTGCATTTTATAAGTTTTTAATCTATTTTCAAAATCTTGTAACATAGCCCAAATAGCCTCAGGGGCTGTTTCTTTAAAAGGAGGGATACTCATAAAAGATTCATATTCTTTTTATCGTTATTGAGAGTTTTTACTTGTTCTATTAACTTATCTTCTTTTTCCTCTTCACAATACAAAGAAAGCTTTTGGGGGTGATAATCTCGGGTTCTACGAATTCTTTTTACCCTCCCCAATAAATAGGATACAGCCACTTTCTATAGCATCAAAGAGTTTTTTTCGGTTACATAACCTTTTCCAGAGGCATTTTCAGCACAGATGTTGAATTTAAATTTCTTTAGGTATTCTAAGTGTAAAATGTATCAAAGCTAAATTCACCTGCTTTTTCATAGTGCTTTTTGTATATGTTTTTCAGCCTCTGATAGTTCTTGAGTATTGTTTAAGAACTTACCAGCGCAAGTTACTGGTTTTATTTTATTTAATTGTTCAACAATTTTTCTACGAATGCCATTGGTATCGTGGTTGGCTATCACACAAGCGAAGCCTGTTTTTTTGAATTTTAACTCTATAGTTGGATTGTTAATCAAATCATTTTTCTTTTTATATCTTCAAATGTAGCATCAGGTCGCACAAAGAATAGTATCCATAAAGGAAACCCTTAAATAGTTAGGGGTGGTTGATATAGTCGTAGCCCTATTGATAAATTAACTTCACTTACACAGTGGTCAGCAAAGGATTTCATTGGTTATTAATTGTAGTTTCTTAAGTATTCTCCAGAGAAAAACATTTTTACCTCCTATAAACTTCATTAGTTTTCGATTACTATATACTGAAAAACATATTGATAGGAGTATGAATATCTCTATGTTTCATAAAATAATAGAACCAATTCAGTTCCTTAGGCAGTGGAAAAAGTTGTAAAGTTTAGGATTTTCTTTTACTCTTATATATTTTATATTGATTAAAAATAGTCTAGTATCTTCATTGTACAATTTATTTTATCAAAGTTCTTGTTCTAAAGAGATGCATACATTTTATCTTAAATTGAGTCATTACTTTTTAATATAAAAATATCTATTAATGTTACATTTTTGAATATTCAATTATTTTTTTGTTCTAACTCCTGATCAGTAACTGAAAGTTTATTTTTTTAATGCTAAAAAGCATATACTTAGGATAAGCTTTTAAAAAAGAAATAAAAAGTTTCTTATACCAAGAAGGATATTTTCAATTATAGATGTTATAATTTCTTTGTCTTTCTCAGCTGTATTTAGAATAGTTTTTTTGTTTTTATACTTTCATTTTCAGAAATTCTATATAAGACTAAAGGTATTCCAAAGAGTTTAATTGCTTTTATTCTTTTTGATAATCTTACATGCATTTCATAATCCAAAGAAGGGTAAAATAATCATCAAAACCATTTTCTTCTATAATACTTTTTCTTGAAAAACATACACCCGCTATATTACAAGTATTCCCAAATTGAAAGTCGTATGGATGCAATCTCATTCCTTTAATAGCTCCATTTATTTGTCTTTTTAAAAAAGAATTTTTATTGTGAGTAAATATCTCTATGACTGGATAAACAGCATCCACATCATCCACATCATTTTTGTAGAAATTAATAATTTTATCCATCTTTTTCAATATAATCATCATACAATAAATCATCATCGTAGCATTATCACAAAATCAGTTTGAGCTAATTCAAAAAGTTTGTTCCAATTACCTGTCATCCCTACGTTTTCAGTGTTTTTTTATAATAAAACAGATGAGGAATAGCTTCATATTCTCGTAACAATTGTTCTGTTTCTGCACTCGCTCTGGATTATTGTCTACGACCATTATAGCGAAAGGATAGTTTGTTTGTTGAGCTAAACAACTATCGATAGTTTCTCTAAAGCAAATGAGCTCGTTTGTAGGTAGGGATTGCGATTGTAATTTGAGCTCCTTCAGGAACTGTTCCTGCTTTATAGCTATAGAGGGTATTTGGGTTACTGCTGTATATCTCATTGAAAAAGGTTTTTAGTTTGTAATACGTTTTCTTGTACGCCCTATATGTACGAATTGGAGCATTGTGATTTTAAACTCTCTAAGTACAACAAGTGGCCATTTCAATTGTTGTACACCACTTGACAAAATCTTGTACAAGGACTAAGCCTAAAATTCCCCAAGAGGTGTATTTTAATACTATAAAACTTCCTATTACGATCCCAACTCCTGCTACAAGAGCAGGTTTGACAAAAAGGAATATTGTTTTTACTGATAATAGCTGTGGCAAAATGAGAATGATTGTTCTCTAAAAGTACAACTCCTATATAAAAGACAAAGGATCAATTTATTAGGTAGGAAAGCATTTGATTGTATGTAACCTAAAGCTGTATTGCCCTCCCAAAGAGCAAAATGCATCCTCCTAAAACAAATAAAATATAGAAAATGACCATACTAAAAAGAAAAACAATCTTACAAAACCTTGTTGGTCACCTTCTACACGTAAGGCTGCAAATTTGGGTTGGAAAGTAATAAAAAGTAGTAGCTACTGCCGAGTATATTTACTAATTGCATCATCAAGCCATAAGAAGCTATTTCTTCATTAGATAAGTACAAACCTGCTAAGAACATACTAAATTTTTGTAATGGCATACCCTCCTACAAATACTAAACCTAATTTTTAGCATTGTACCATATAATATCAAAAAGTTGCACTGATTTCTTCCTTGCTAATATTGTAAGGTTTTAACTGGGATCTAAATTCTTCTGTGAAAAGGAATCGATAACACAACATTCTATTTACAAAAAGGAGCTATAAAATTCGCTAATACAACTCCAAACAGTCCCCTAACCTATATACAAGAACAAAAAGTAAGTCCTATATAAACAATCCTAGAGGCGAGTAAAAGCTATTTTTAGTTTCTTTGATAGCTCCTTTTTCCCGTCAATAGGAAATTATAATATTCATAATAAATAGTAAAAGCTGTGAAAGCGAAAAAAGTATCCAAATAGGCAATGAATAAGCTACTGAAAGGAACCCATCTGACCTTGTAAATATATAGACTCCCGACCGTTAGCATTACTCAATAGCACTAACAATGCTAAACGAAGATGAACATACTGACCTACTTTAACGAGAGTTGCTATTAATCGGTAGTTGATAGCTACTTCTCCAGAGGAGTATCGTCTATACCTTCTTTTTAGTGTTTGAGCACCTCCGTATACATAGCTTACATTACGACTAAATTGAGGAGAAAAACCGAAGTCGAAGAGAGTACTAATGATGAAACTGTTAGAAAAATATAGTTGAGGGCAATTTCTTCAACTGTTAGCATCTTTTAAAAATAAGAGGTAGGGGTGATGAGCCCTGAAGCTAAAACTAAAGAACTGCGCTATATAATTCAAAAGTACATCTGTTTTTAGTTATCTTTATCATCTGTTTTCTATTGTATTAGCTCCTTTAAAGCCGCTTAGTAAACTTTTGGTCACTCCAAAAATAATCCCACTCTCCAAACCTTCCTATACTAATAATGCCTAATGATTTTAAATACTCTTGTATGAAAGCTACATTACTCTTTTCTATTGAAATCAGAATACTACATTAGCGTATTTTTCTTCTCTATAATCGGTAATTGCGATGTCGTTAACTTCCCAAAGTTTTCATCTGTATACCTTTTTCGATAATATGATTTACTAAACTATCACCCGAAAGCATTTTAGGTTTCTTTTTGAAAAATAAGTCTCAAACTGTAAGGAACTTTTTCCTTTTGGCACATTATGTGGTGATTTCAGTGAAGGAGAATAGGCTCTTGCCGGCAAAATATCCTCATCATAGATGTAGAACCACAAGTGTTTGGGTATGTCAGGGCGATTGAATCCTATAGACACTAACTGACCTGAGGTTGCCAATAGTTTTTCACCAGCTTCGAGAATGCTTTTAGGAGCATCTTTTATAATTTTTACTATCTCAGGCAGAGGTAAAGAGCTAATGAGCTTTTTCATAATGAGTTTCACAGCCATCTACAAAAGTTATTTTCTTGTGAAAAGGATCTATAAGGGCAACTTCTTTTTGAGTTTTTATGGAAACATTTGTTGCCATTGTGTTTAGAAAACTTTTATAGCCACCTTGTTGTGGATAAACATTTCTTGAGCGTAATAAAAATTCTCTTCTTGTACTTCAAAAAGCTCCTTTAGCAGTGTTTTCTAAAGAAGGGATGCTAATTCTATTAGCTAACCAGTCAGTAGTGAGCTCTTTTGAAGAAATTGACCAATACTTACAGTATATTTTTCAGAAAAATGTTCTTTAAAAATACGTTCCAAGTGTACTAGAAGCCACTCTTCATAATTTTGGATGTTATTAAAAGAGGGTTTAGCGACAAAATCTTCAATGATTTTTACCTTTTCTTCTATGGGCTAGGGGGCAGGTTGTTTGCACAGGGTGTTTTAGCCATAAATTGTATAGTAATTAGACGATTCGAGCTTTATGACTATAGAAAAGCAGTATTGTTCTGGAAAAGGTACTACTTCTGATTTTGTAAAAGAAAGATGGACAAACTTATCAGAACAAGAAACCTTCACCTATTGAGAAGTTGTCACACAATCCTCCCCAAGAGGCATTTTTCTCAAAAGATAGTATGTTCAATACCTTTTTGTGATAAATGGTATCCTGCTGCAATACCTGCTATTCCTGCTCCTAAAATTACTATCAAAACTACTAATTATTTATTTCTTTTTACAAATGTTTCTATATTTTCTTCTAGCTCTTTTTAGGTTGCCACCCTAAAGAGCATAACTCACTATTATCTCACTTTGAGGTTCCATAATCTCACCCTCTCGGTAAGGAAGAACTCCAAAATTCAATTGGGTTTCAATAGGACTACCTTTTAGTTTTTCTAATGTTTCTTTTTGCAAGTGTTACAAAAAGTCCTTACGGGAGTGAGTATACCTGTGCCTACTCCTATATCATTAAAATCTTTTAGTTTTTCAATCTGTTGCAAACAAGTAAGATATGCACTTACTACATCGTCTATATAGATAAAATCTCGTTTCTGTGAGCCAGCAGTAAGGTTTATCTCAGGTTTTTGTTGTATCATTTCCCTAACTACCCAAGTAGTAAATTTGTCGGCATTATCTTGATCTCAAACATGTGTTCAAGTTTGAGGTTTACAACTTGTATTTTATTGGAGGATACCTGTAACCATTCTTCAAATTGTTTTTGGATAAAGTATAATAGTTTAAATATTTTGTATGACAATGCTCCAGTATTAAAAATGTGCCAGTATTAAAAATGTTTTGAGTTCCAAAATTTATGCTGAGCTAACAATTCTACTCAAACATTAAGTTTGTTTTGAGTATCTGTTGTATACTTTCTCCTTTTCTGCCATACATACAAGCTGTGTGGAATGATAGTGTCAATATACTGGTCTTCAAAAACTTTTGCAAAGGCATGGTCTATATCATAGCTTATAAAAGTGCTTTTCAAAAGCCTTTTTAAACGCCACATATCAGAAGTGGTGCGTTTGAGTACTATCACCTCATACCCTTTACTAACTAATGTTTTCAGCAAAAGTGGCTACCCTACCTGTCGCTCCTGTTAAAAGTACATCTCATAATCTGCTTACCTGCCGTAACTGCTAAAAAATTTACTCCAAATATTTCTCTAATTGTTCTGCTATAGTAATCTAATTCTTCCTCACCTAAGGCGCAGGATAAATGCCTACCCAAAAAGGTTTGGTTCATTGTGATATCGGTATTGGTAAGGTCTCCCCACTACACGATATTCCACTCCTTTAAAATAAGGCTGCTTAGTGAGGTTACCGGCAAAGAGCAGAGCGTGTACCTATTCTTTGTTGGTCTAAGAAACGGAGCAAATCTACACGTGTAGTGCCTGATTCTTCTTTAAGGGTATAGGAAAGCCAAACCACGAAGGATCGCTATTGGGGGTTGCCTCTGGTAGGTATAGAAAATCAGTAAGCGTTTGGAGTCGCTCTTTTGAGGTAGGCGAAATTCTTACGGCGTTTTTCTATAAACTCTTCTACACGGTCTAACTGTGCTAGCCACAAGCGGCTTGCATATCGCTAATTTTTAGGTTGTAACCTATGTGTGAATACACGTATTTAGTGGTCGTAACCAAAAGGCAAATCGCCGTGTTGTTGTGAAAAATCGGCAGTTGCAAGTGTTGTCTTTTCCCAGGTGCGCAATAGCAATCATGTCCCCAATCGCGGAAAGACTCAGCTATAGCTTTTAGCTCCGCATTGTTAGTAAATACGGCCCTCCTTCACCCATTGTGATATGGTGAGCTGGATAGAAACTCAGGGTAGCAATATCACCAAAAGTACTTTTGTCCGTTATAGGTAGCACCCAAAGCATCGCAGCAATCTTCTACAAGCCAAAGGTTATATTTCTCACAAAGAGCTTTTATTTTCTCTAAGTTGAAAAGGGTTCCCCAAGGTATGGGCTAGCATTATCGCCTTTGTTTTAGGGGGTAATGGCCTGTTCTATAAGGTCAGCATTTACATTAGTGTGTGTAGTCCACATCTACAAATACCGGTATAGCCCCAAACTGAATAATAGGGTTCACCGTAGTAGGGAAGCCTGCTGCTACCCTAATAACTTCATCTCCTTTTAATAGCGCGGTCACCTAATTTAGGTGAAGTAAGGGTGTTAAACGCTACTAAGTTGGCTGAAGAGCCTGAGTTTACAGTAATACAATATTTAACTCCCAAGAAGGCGGCTAATTTCTGTTCAAAAGCGGCGTTAAAACGCCCTGTGGTAGCCAAGCATCAAGCGAAGCCTCTACCATATTTTTAGTTCTTGGGCTCCTAATACCTTACCTGAAGGTGGTATAACAGTAGTGCCCCCTCAAAAAGGTTTCCTGGTTTGTAAGCCTCTTGGGCATATTTTTCAACTAATTGAGCTATTTCTTGCTTAATGATATCTAAAGTCATTTATATTATAGTGTTTTTGTTGTTAGTTCTAATTGTTATATTTCTCTATTTCTTGCAAACATTTTACTTGCATATCATCTCCTTGTAGCCACGCACGGTGCCAATGTACTATTTGCTCCAAGGTTTGCTCTAATCGCCATTTAGGGATGCCATTTTAGACGCATTGCAGCTTTCGAACAGTCGAGTTTTCAGAAAGTTAGCTCGTGGGGTTGTTCACTTTTGTCCTCATTTCATAGTGCGCCCATCTCCCCAGAAATGTACCATTTATCGAGTATCCACTGCACAGGGCTGGCAGTCATCGTCTTTAGGCCCAAAAATTCCAACCTTCAGCAAAAGTCTTCCGTCTTGCCACAAAGCGTTGCTAATACTAAGTAGCCTGAAAGAGGTTCTAATACGTGTTGCACGGACGAGTAGATAGCGGATTGCGAATAATTACCGATTGCTGTTTCTCAAAAAGCGCGCAGAATATCGGGGTATCAATCTATCTTCAGCCCAGTCTCCGCCTCCTATCACATTACCTGCTCGTGCTGAGGCTACGGCTGCTGTATCAGGGTGTGAAAACGACCGTTGGTAAGCCGAAACTACTAACTCGGCACAACTTTACTATTGCTATAAGATCGTGTCCGCCCATAGGTTCGTTTTCACGATAGCCCCATTCCCATTCGCGGTTTTCATAACATTTGTCGGTAGTACATTACTACTATCGCTTTTTAATTGCGAGGCATAGCGTGAAGCTTCAAGTACATTCACAGTCCCCATCACGTTGAGTGCTATAAGTCTCAATAGGTTCTTTATACGAAAGCCTTACCAAAGGCTGTGCTGCAAAGTGTAGCAATATATCGGGGTTGAAAAAGTACGTATGCTTCCGAGATTTGCTAAAATCGCGAATATCACCTATCTCACTCTGCATCTGCTGTAGCTACTTTAGCCTCAACAAAAGAGATGGTTGTTGGTGGAGTTAAGGAAAAATCCCTTTACTTCGGCTCCCATCTGTTGTAGCTAAAGCGATAGCCACGAACCTTTAAAGCCCGTATGTCCCTGTGATAAATACACGCTTACCTTTCCAAAAATGTAGTATGTACTTTTTCCTATTGCCATACCTTCCAAGGTGCTTTGTTGTTTTGCCATAATTCTTCCAAAAGCGTTTTATCACGGAGCGTATCCATTGGTTGCTAAGCCTTCGTGCTTATAACACATCAGCTGTCCGTCGTGGCTAAGCCTTTGAGAGGTTCTTGTTCCCAAATAGTGTTATCTCCTTTGATGCGCTCCTATTACTTTGGATGATAGTACAAAAGAACCCTCCATTACTAGTGCTCCATCTCCTTTTTGGCTTTTTCTTGGAATTTCATAATCTGATTGTCATTACTATCCAAAAGCTCCAAATCTACCTGGAGGGATAGACTGCTGTAAGGGTTGCCTCCTTTGCATGTGCTTTATGAAAAGCTACTAATTTAGCAATATCAACATCAGCTACTCCGTCGCCATAAGTAAAGCAAAAAGCTTCTTCGTTTTCGATATATGGCAAAACACGTTTAAGGCGCCCCCGTCATAGAGTGCTCGCCTGTATCTATAAGAGTAATCTTTCCAAGGTTCAGCACGTTTTTGATGTACGTGCATCTCATTGTTTGCCATATCAAAAGTAATATCCGACTGATGTAGTACTGGCAAAATATTCTTGATGATATAGCCTTTATAACTCACAACAATGATAAACCTCATTAATGCCGTAGTAGCGAATATATTTTGAGAATATGCCATAAGATAGGCATTCCTCCTATTTCTACCATTGGTTTAGGTCCTCAAGGCTGTTTCCACTCAATCATGTGCCGAGACCACCTGCTAAAGATTACTGCTTTCATAAAAATTAATCTACTTATTGCTTGAAAATTAATCACTTATTTTCCTGCAAACAAACGCATCAGCGAAAAATTCTCTTCTTTCAATCCTTGTTTTGGTGAGAAGTTCCTGAGCGCTTGTATCATTGCCTCACTACCACAAGCATACACTTGCGCTGTAGGCCAACTGATAGCCTGTGCTGAAGCTATCTCTTGCACATACCCTTTGTGCTCCTTGCCAATCGTCCTCACGAGTCAATACTGGTATATATTCAAAATGAGTAAAGGTAAAATCAGGCTTCCAAAATAAATCTTCTTTTTCTTCCTCCCCACAAAGCCACACTTTTTATTAACTATAATTCCGGACAGGCTTGCAGCTGTTCGAAATGGCTTTTATAGGTGCAATACCCAGTACCTGTAGCTAACATACTATATCAGTGCACTCTTCATTATGCCGGTAAAAGAAAGTACCTAAAGGTCCTCTACCCTAAGCAAATCATTAGCTTAGCTTATTAAACCAATAGTTTACAAACACCCTCCTTCATAATTGCGAATAAAGAGTTTTTCAGTTGGTTACCTTCATACATGACTATGACTAATAGAATAGCTGCGCTTATGTCCATTTCTAATAATATCTACATATTGCCCTGCTAAAACTGAAAATCTACCTTAGGAGGCAAGCAACACTACTTCTAAGTATATGAGCATTAATGAGCTATAATAGTATTTACTTTACAAGGAGTTACTTGTGATTTAGGTAGTTTTATATCCAAACTCCTATATCTAATACTATATCAGCACTGAGGGACTACATTATAAGACAATACATACCCTCTGCTTTTTCTTTTGCAGTAAGTACATTTTCATCTTGCAGATTTTCTACCTCGCTCAAGCACTTTACATCTGCAACTTCTGCCAACGAGCCTCAAAACACGAATATTCTAAACAAATATCATTATTAAGAGCAGCTCTTAACAAGGAGGTGTTTTCTTCACAAAGATAATGTTTATTGTTTTTAGATGTATAGTATACACCTCTAAAAAGTTTATTTGGTCACAGTTACAAAATATTTGAAAAAGCAATAAATGTTTATTATTTCTTAATAAAGTCTTTTTATATGCTTTTAGCGTTCCATCCTAGTAGCTTGTTTTTGGGTAACTACTTCGGACTGTCATACGATTGCCTTTCTGCGTTCAGGAAGCATTTGTATATCTCCTCCAAATAATTGTAGCATCTCCAAAACATGCATAGGTCTCAGGGCTTCCTATACCATAACCATCACCATTACCTTTTTCTCCTCACTAACAGTGGTCCTACACTATCGTCTATATGGCGTAGTTACGTTTGCTGTTAGTACATGTGACTTCACCACTGTTAGAGTTCTCTTTTTATTTTTCTCAGCAAATGAGCAATTACAGGTAGCATGTTACCAGTGTTTATTCTCTCTTTTCCATATACATTGTAGAAACAGACATAGCATACTCTAGATTATACCACTTCATAATTGATGATCAGTTCTGTATTGACGACTTGCTCCATGCATAAGGACTTTGGTCTTTTCTCATCCTCCATCTCCAAATTTGGTACTACTGTCCGCATACATACTAATTTGCACTAATGTTTACACAAAAATTCTAGCACTTTTGAGAGTCCTATTTTGTTAAACACAATACTTTTATCTATGTCCTCAAAAACTCTGTTCTACTCGAGAGTATTCGCCTAAAGATGATATACAAGATCAGGTGTAAAAGTCAATGAGTTCAAAGATATGTTCTGTACTTCCTTCATATAGGTAACACCTTTTACATGGTTATCACGACTCCCTGTGAAATAGTTATCTAATGAATAGACTTCATTTTTAGGATCCTTAGCTAAAGCTTCAAAGGTTTGAACCTCACGAAGCCTGCCCTCCTGTTACTAATATTCTCATCTAATTAATTTCTATTACTCCTACATATCCAGCAGGGAGTATTGCTTGCTGGCTTTCTCAAATTATCCAATCTAAACTCCCTATTTGTATATATTCCAAAACCTTTGTTAGCAACTCGAAAGCATTATATTGATTTCTACCATCAAAAATTACTTTTTCAAGAAGCAATTTGCCTATTTCTTCAAAATCAGGAGAACGGAACTCTTCCATTCTGTAAGTACACAGTCATTAGCTCCTTTTTCAGAGCTTCATATTTACTTTCTACATATTCAATATCATAATCTTTTCAAATAGAAACCCTTAGCTTCATAACTGCTTTTGGGGTCATAAGCTTGTATTCTGGCACCTCGCTCTACTAAGCTCTTTGATAATATAAATAGAAGGGCTTCTCTCATATCATCTGTTTCAGGTTTTGAAAGCTACCTCCATACAGCAAAGGTTTTTCCCTGTAAGGTCTTCTCCATATTTTTATTACTTTCTGTGCAATGACATATTTCTGACGATTATTGACATTGTCTACAGATTCTATAAGTTCAGCTTTGTAATTGACTTTCTTTCAGCCAATTTCTTTAATGCTAAAACATCCTTTGGAAAGCAGGAACCTCCATAACCACATCCAGGGTAAATAAAACTGTAACCAATACGGGTATCGGAACCCTATCCCTAAGCGAACTTTATTTACATCAGCTCCTACGCGTTCACAGATATTGGCAATCTCATTCATGAAAGAGATTTTTGTAGCTAGCATTGCATTAGCATATCTTTTGTCATCTCTGCAGAACGAATATCCATGGTGATAAAGCGTTCATATTGTAGGAAAAAATGAAGAATAAAGAGCCTTCATTTTCTTCAAGAGCATGAGTACTTTCAGCCCCTATTACCACTCTATCAGGTTTCATAAAAATCTTGAATAGCTTTTTCCTTCTTTAGAAATTTCAGGATTAGATACAATATCAAAAATCAATAGAGATTTCTTTTTCTAAGGTTTTGAGAATAACTCTTTACTTTATCAGCAGTACCTATAGGAACTGTAGATTTATTGACTATAACTAACCGATTCTCCATAACTCTCCAATAGATTGAGCTACAGAGAGAAATCATATTGCAAATCAGCGGAACCATCCTCTCCCATAGGAGTTCCCACAGCTATAAAACAACTTCTACATCTTTTAATAGCTTCAGCTATATCAGTGGTAAAAAGGTTTTTATTATTTATATTACTGCCACCATAGCATCAAGTCCAGGTTCATAAATAGGAATAATACCTTGTTTGAGTCTTTCAATTTTATCTTTATTGACATCTACACAAAGTAACAATGTTACCTACTTCAGCAAAAACAAGTTCTGAAAACTCAAAACCAACATACCCAGTACCAATAACAGCTATTTTCATATGGGCAAAGTTATAAAATATATTTTGATTAAGCCTTGTAATTGTATTGTTAAATTTACTAAAAAGATTATATACTCATAATCTCAGCTATGCGGATAAGATTCGGGTCGAGCTTACTTTCTCCTCCTTTGATGGCTTTTTTTCTAAAGGGTGAGATCAATCTTGTCATTATTGACCTACCATATAGTTAGACTTACCTTCGAGGAGGATTCCACAGCTTTTTACCCCATACGGCTTGCTAATACACGGTCAAAGCAAGTAGGGCACCAC
>BNJS01003857.1_pt1 | contig 123028 bp, 173 predicted proteins | sample 8540461 | NCBI WGS metagenome assembly BNJS01 (sample SAMD00202454, study PRJDB9452) | human saliva metagenome | isolation source: human saliva | place: Japan | reverse complement strand
GGGTTACGTTACTGTTGATTATTTCAGCAAACTTCACCATTTTTTTAAAGCTTTATTGAAAATCGCTCCGGTTTGGATCGTCATCGATATTGATATATAAGAGCTGGCTTTTGCTAAACCGGCCTGAATGTCTCAAAATCCGGCAAAACTTATTTTTCCGGTAAAAGCGGCAAGGAAACCGCTTCCCCGCCCAGCCATTTGCTGTTGGCGCTAAGGCATTCTCCGTACTCAGCATTTGCAGTGACATCGCCTGAGATTTATCAATGCCAGTGCACAGGCCAGCTTGAGTGCCGACCGGGTCTCCTGGATGGCACATGACAAATCTCCGTTCCGTGGCATCAAGCTCTTCTCACCTGAGACCCTTCTGCGGACACGCTGCTGCCGCCTCGCAAACTCTCTACACAATCCCATTTTTCCGCCTGCGCTCTGTTTCAAGCTCACATTGTCCCGCCTCGTAAGACAAGCTCCCAACATGACGCCAAAATCCGCTGATGGCATCCGGGTTCTTCCTGACTCACAGACGGAGCAAACCCTTGATTTGTGCTTTCCAGTAGGGTTTTGTTTTTCCTGCTCCAACTGATTTTAGCATTTCTCTTCTCCCAAACCCATCGTTGTCAACCCTTGTCCGCCATAGGCTTTTTGTACGTAGCTTTCGTCATGAGGTTCTTCTTCTCTAGCGCCGCTGTGCATAAAGGATTTCTCTAGTTGTCGTGTTGGTCACTTTATCTCCCTAGGCTACCCCTTTTAAAAGATCCGGCCAGAGAGGTAACTGCCGCCTCTCTCTCAAAGCCTACAAAGCAGCGTAAAAAGTAGTGGGATAGCCGCATTATAACTTTATATCTCGCGTATCCGTCAGCGGCGGAGCGGTTTTCGTGAAAAGGAGAGGGCATGAAAACACTCGCGTAAGGAACCTACGGAGTGGCGGGTCTTCACCCGCCTCAAACCGCGCCGGTATAGAGCCGATAATAAACGCCTTTTGGGCACAGCGTTTTCGAAGGCTGCGTTCGTCAATTCTGCCTCTCGACACACCCATAATCGACATCGATTTTGAATCGTTGACAGACGGTGCGGCAATAACAAAAACGTCCTCACCCTGCATCAGTTTGATCCCATGCCGTCCTGCACCCTAAAGCTTCCGTCCGGCATCAATCGGAGGTTGCCCCATCTAAAACTCATGCACTCAGCGGATCTCGAGGCACCGCTGCCCGGAGCACTGACAGCAGCTGGACGCTGCCCCCTGCGACAGTCCTCAAGGCTGCCGCCGCCTCTTTTAAGACCGTACTCATAGCTTGATAAGCTCGAGCATTTTGAATAAAACCGTCGGCATTTGCCAGTTTTGCCGCTGCACACACTCCTCATCGGTTGCATTCACCGGATCGCCAGACGCATGTTCTCCCAGTAGACCGTATCGGTAAACAGGTTGACCTCTTTTGTGCAGCACCCACGCCCAGAGAAACGGACGCAAACTTTCGCCTTTTGATCTCATTGATACGCTAATCCTGCCATAGCGGACTTTGCCGTCGGCAACATCAGCAAAAGCGGTTAATCGGGAAATTGCAATCGTCGTTTTCCCGCACCGCTGGCCCGCAACAGCGCAATTTTTGCCCGCGCTCGCGCGTACAGCGCGCACATCGTGCAGCACGGTTTTTCCGGAACATAGCCAAAACTCACACTGTCATCCATCGTGACGGCGCTTTGGAGTTTTGTATAAGTAACGCTGCCGTCCGCCTTGACAGGGTGCTTCCACGCCCAGTGGCAGGTCGCATCTGACTGACCGGTATCATCACGAACATTAACCAGCGTTATGATAGCCCTCGTCCGTTTCCGCGCTGCTCGTCCATATAAAAGCGATCCGCTTTGCTCAGCTGGCAACGCCATCGCCACTATAATTGTAATCCGCATGGAAATCGTCCCAGCGGCCAGGCAGTATGCTTGGTCAAGGTCAGGCGAGGGCAATCATTCAGCGACATAACGTTAACGCCGGTCAAATCCGTGGCTCCTGGTCGTACCGCTGATTGCCATAAGAGCCCAAAACAGCAATGATAACATATTGAAAATAGCCGACCGTGCATCTGTTAGCGGCATCAGCAGCTGGCATTGCATTGGCTTTCGTGGAACTGCTGTCCGCCCAAGCCTCACTTTCGCGCCGGCGGGAGCTGTTCTTCTGCCTTTGTCTTCGCAGCAAAATACCTTCTACCACCTTTTGCCCGCCCATATCATTTCTTCCACATAGCCATTCACGCCTCGCCAGCGTCCGCGTTGCCGCTCGGCAAAATGAATGCCAATCTTGCCCATACTTTGCGCTCGGTTCTGCATAACCAGGAAATCAGCGTAATCGCCACCACTGCCACGGAATACTGATGGAGAGTATACTGAAAAATACCGTAATCAGGGTAAACATCGAAGCAATCAGGCTGCGGCATCGCCCGCGCCAGCACCCGCCGCAATGTGTCTGTATCATTGGTATAAGACTCACTACTCCCCGTAGGTATGACTGTCAAATAACGCACCGGCAGCCTGCATCTTGGTAAACATTTCATCTCGAATTTGTTTTAAGGTCTTTGCGCCAAGGTTACAACTATTCTATTATAAAGAAGTGAGGCGGTAATTCCGGTTAAATACATCATCATCAGCTGCCTGCAAAAGCCCAAGAAGACAGGCGACTCCACCGCAAGAGCGGCATAATATAATTGTCAATCAATTTCCTAAACAAAGCAGAGGCAGCACCAGTAAGCGAGCCGAGCAAAAAACACAGAGCACTACAAAAATCAGCTGGTTTCGCCCGGCTTCATATACGAAAAATCCGGCGAGCAATTTTAAAGTCCAGTTTGGGAGCGCTCGCATTTTCTTTCCTGTTTCATCTTACTCCTCTCCTTCGCTGGGACTCAGACTCTGAGGTACCGGAGGAAGTTTTCAGCAGCTCGTCGAGGCGTACCCAGTGCCGAGATTTTACCCCGTCCAGCACAAGAATCTTATCGCATGGCGAATGGAGCTAACCCGCTGCAATAATGATTTTGTCGTATCCGAATCTCCTCGGCAAAGGAACGCTTAATCGTTGCGTCTGTCTTGGTGTCGACCGCACTGGCTTCCACTGTCCAAAATCAGCACTGGCTTTTTTCAGCAGGGCTCTGGCACACACAGCCGCTGTTTCGACCGCTGATAAGCATTCGTACCGCTCCTGCTCAATATAGGTATCATACCTTCCGGAAACGAGCGGATAAAATCATCGGCAATATGCCAGCTACAAGCCCGCACCAGCTCTCATCACTGGCATTTTCATTGCCCCAGCGCAGGTTTTAATCGTTCCGGAGAAAAGCCTACGGTAAACCATAGCTACCGCTCCCCCGCAAGGTATCCGCGGATATTGGCGCACATCAACTGCCTTCCACCGAAACGCCGCCCCGGTTGGCATCATGCCGAGGAATCAGCTGAACCAAGCTCGACTTAGAAGAACCGATGCCGCCGATACAATACCAACCGTTTCACCGAGGCAATCTGCAAATTATTGTCTAAATCTTCTTATCGGCATTCGCGTGTAATAGACAAAGACCTTTATCAAAACCACCGAGCCGTCCTTCACTTCAGACAGATTTTCCATCGGTAATATCGCTCTTTTCATTTAAGATTTGCCAACCATTCTGCCGAAGAAGAGGGGTAATCATAATCATAGCAAAGACCATCGACAGCATCACCAGGCTGGAATCAAATCTATTAAATAGCTAAATAGCGCCGTTAATTGACCGGTCGTCGCCCCAGCGCCTCATTATTGCTTTACTGAGCACCGCTCTGGCACCCAGCCAAGAAACCAGCAGCATACAGGAGTACATAAAAAACCGCATCATCGGCATATTGAGGGCAATCAGTCGCTCGCCTTTGGCGCCCTGAAAATCTAGCGGACATATTTTCAAACTTTTATCTCAAAGCTTCCTGATTAAAGGATTTTACCACCCGAATGCCCTGAACGTTTTCCCGCACGACTTTGTTTAAACCGTCATAATCGGCAAAAACCTGCTTTAAAGACCGCATCACGGCGAATAATCAGCCCCAACCCCAACGCCAGTGCTGAACGGTACCACAAAATCAGGAAATCTGCCGGTTAATGGAAAACGGAGGCAACGTAGCAACACCATCATAACGAGTTCACCAAGAGTGCAGTAGCATTTGATAAGCGTTTTGAACATTGCTCACATCGGTTGTCAGGCGAGTAACAAGCGATGCGGTCGAAACTTATCAATATTGAAAAGGCAAGGTCTGTACCTGGTCGTATATTCCAGCGTGTTCCGCCGCCAGTCCGACGGATGCCTTTGTTCCCCAGTCATGCCAGAACACCGGTCGTTAGCCGCATACTCGCCAGCAAAAGCAAACAAGATAAAGCCGTATTTCCAGACCTGCCCCATACTACCGGCATAAACACCGTAGTCATCTGATATCGCCAGTAACCACAATTCTCAAACACAACTTCCAGTACCGACAGCGATGTTGCTACCGAGCTGGCTTTGAATCAATGCACGCCTGCTGCCTTAATCAGCAGCTTTCTCCTCTCTCAATGAAACGCCAGATAATATAGGCGCTAATTCCAATCAAAACAACCATTAGCCAATAAACAGCCCATCCAATTCACTTGGTTATCAATGCATGATTAATCTTGTACAACCATGCCGCCAGCCATACCGCCAATCACCGTAGTCTAGGAGCAATCGGGAACTGAACTTTTCGCTAAAATTAACCGTAAAGTTTGGGCATGTGGAAAAAGAATGATATAAAGTGAATTGGCTAAAGGTTGTCTTTGTCTTCGTCGAAAAGAAATAAAAAGCACCACCAATTAATCGGTCCGCCAACCTTTATGAAAGCAGATACGTTTCAAAAGTAAGCCAATCAGCCCGCTTAGAACCGGATTTTGAATGTCTGGTTTGAATTTTATCTTTGGGTTATGGTATAAAGCAGTTCGAAAGTAATCAGGAGCAGGCAAATCGCCTGAATCGATACCAGCCTGTTAACACCATATTGGCCAGATTGCCGCCACATCAAATACCCTACGCACAAAACTCCGCCGATAACCGCTCCCAGTGCCAGCGGCAAGCCGGTTGCAGGTGTGCACCGCGCAGAATCTCCTGACAGCTTTTGCTTTGATGACCGGAATAAAGCGGCCATCGTCAGCACCGTACACCCTGACAGCTGATTGCCGCCACCTGACGCCTGACCAGTTGAATCCAAGGGTCGGCTTTGATAACACGCCGCCATACCGCAAATCAGCTCCAACAATGGATGCTAAAATGCGCAGACAACAGAACTTCCATAACTCCTCCCTAAGTCAAATGCCTGTCCCGTGCCTGCACCGCAAATCCTATGTGCTTCCATCTTACCCTATCTTATTCGCTTTGAGCAAATAAGGATAGTATATCATAGGAACTCGGCAAAGAAAAGAGCAGTTTAAAAAGTTACGCACGGAAAAAGCAAAGACGGAAAATAAACGGAAGATAGCGAAAATCAGCGCAATTACACCAGACATGCGCTTAGCCAAACCCTTTTGTTTACTTTCTATATACTCATGATGTGCTTTTAGGATTTCATCCAAACAGAAACACCCGAGCGGGACGCACCGTCATCATATGCTCCTCTATAAACTGAAACTATCTCACTGCATCGAAAAGCGTCAACAATACCGGAGTAAAAGGTGGACAGAAGAATGGCATTTTTGTACCAGTTCCTGTTGCTACTTTGTCAAGGACTTTTAATCAAAATCATCTCGTCCAGACGCCCTCCCAAGCTCCCTCAACATTATTCTTGTCAACTTATCTTGCATTGTTTCTGTCGCATTCTCATTGAAAATGGACAACAACCCCATAGGTGGTCTCCAATCTTTCTCTTTAGTGCTAATGCCAGTTTTTATCCTTATTTTCAGTTCTTCCATAAATTCCTCCTTTCCATGGATTTTTGACAACAGGGAAGTATCGGCAGTACCTGCTTTTTACCTCCTCTTGCATATCCTATTTGATACTTCGACAAACTGGGAGTTATCCTTTGTGTGCAGACTAAATCTGTTCCTATTATACGGTCATACTTTGGACAACCTCAGGCTTTACAAAGGTTGCGATCATCTCAAGAACAATCTCACTCGAAATCACTTAAAATAAAATGCCCTTTCTCCCAAAACCTTGCAATCTGATCAAAATACCCAGGGTTCAGATAAGCACTCACATATCTTTCAATAGAGACTGTTATAAACAGCCTCAATATCATCCTGTGCTAGAAGCTTATACTTCTGATATAGAAGTCGTAAATAAATCTGATTTTACTTTATTTACATCCGCGTCACACAAATTGAATCAGTTCCGATTGGTGCTTCAACTGCCTTAGAGCCAACTCACAAGCAACTCTCGCTTTACAATTCTTTCTTTGGAAACAGCTTGTCCGTCTCCTCACCGGTCAATCATAGATTTCTCCTTGAATCAGTCCAAGAATGTCATTGTAAAAATGCTATTGATGCTCTGATAAATCAGAAACAGTTAATCCACATAATGACATATCTCTCCTACTACATTTTGTATATTCCTCCTCAAATATAAATCACTTTAGTCTAACAAATATCATCTGTTCCGGAGAATCCATAAATCTCTTTTGTTATTATGTTCGGTTTCCTTGTGGTCAACTGAGTTTTTATTTTCTTCTTGAGTTAGCTTTCAATAAACTTCGCATCTGGAAATGTCATAAGTATAGGTGAGTGTGTAGAAATTATAAGTGAGAATTATTATCTGCTAATATATATAACATATCAATTCCATAAGTCCTCATTGGTGATAGTGCAGCCTCAGGTTCATCTAATATATATAATCCGTTTCCAGAAAATCTATTTTCTACCAATGCCATAAAACTTTCTCCATCATGATTGTCTCATGCAACAGATAATCCACCATAGCTTAATATAATTGGTAGACCGCCCGGACCGCTATCCAAGTCATCAATATTTGATGCTACACTATAGAAAACTTTCTGCTCGTGAGAAAACCATCTTTTGGTTTCTCCACCCTCGACTCACTGTAATATATTCCATGAGAGATTTGAATACTTGCATTCTTTAGTAGAGCGAAATGTACACTTCCACCTTCAAGCATTAAACCTCATTGCCACTGCTAATCCTTCTATCCAGTGTGGATTTTTCCAACTCGTTCTCTCCTTACAGCCCGTGACTGGTTTAGTTAATTCCAGTCCCCTATAGATTTGATATTACCGGTAATCTCTTTAGATAACTTGCGACTTGGGAATTTCTTTTTAGATAAAAATATCTTGTTCACATATAAATCTCTATTTCTTGCCATTCATTATCCATTTACACTGCCTCCGTATTTTTCCACAAAACTTGATAAGCTTATACTTGGCGACAACTTCTGTATTTGTCAATTTTCTCGTCCAGTCCCTCATTATATCACTTTTCTCATATCCCATTTCGCTACCACAAGGAATATTTTTAGTAAACCCACTACAAAACGGTGGTCATCGTTTTAAGGCTCTTTTTCTCTCTCGGCCCCATCCTTTTACCTATTTTTGCATTTTAGAAACAAAAATAGAGTGCTTTAGCACCGTCTTTTAAGCATGTTTTCAGACGATCTCTATCATATATCTTCGTAATCGTAACATAGCCATCCCGCGCTCATTTCATAACCAAAATGAGATAATCTACATCCAACATATACAGGTTTATTTATTATTTCTTCCTCATACATTCTAAAAATCGGCAATGTCAAAACCGGGTCCCGCATTTCTATTGAATGCTTTTACCTCTAATAGATTTTTAAAGTTAAGTCATCCGGGTTCAGAGTCAGGAGGCATAGTACTTTTCACTTGGGTAATACTTCATCCTCTTTTTCTCTAACCATCCTTGCAACCACTCTTGAATAATATCCTACAACATCCTTTTGTTTAACGATAATATCAACTTATCGCCCAGAATGCTCTGTCCTCGACTTTCAAGAATTTATCCTCATTCGTCAGTTTATCCTATATCTCTTGACTTGTTAGTCTCATTTGCTGTGCCCTCCTGATAACAATGTCTAAGACACGCTTTGCGACTCGCTTTCAATTACAGGAACAACAACAGTAGTTTCCTAACAAAGTCGTATCCAAGCTCTCTTTATTCGTATCCGTTAAAACCTTCCAGGATAGCCGAAACAACCGCAATCCCTCTCTTAAAGCTTAAATTCCTAAGACCTTTTCCTGTCTGCAACAAAAGTCCTTGCATATCCATTGCTACAAGCGTAGAGCAACATCTTTAGGATCCAATATCTTGTTTATTTCAAATGACATCTTCCCAGCAACAATATTATAACCTACAGGCAAGGTCTCGTCTTGAACTCTTTACCATCTACTCTTAGGATATTCTAAGTATTCCTTGACTACTAAGTCCTCAAGCAACTCTCTAAATTATCTGCTGAATAAAAGCTGAATTTGGTCAATAGATAAAGGCATTCCATCCATCCAATCAATACCATACTGGGTAGCCCATTTCTTTTTCTTCTCTGTCAAAATGCTATTCCAAACGTAAAATCAGCGGCATATTTCTGCCAAATCCATATGTCTTAATGTGATATTTTTCTGCCAAATCTGCTCGTATCCTCGCTTATAGGTACATTAAAGCCAAACATTCCTTTTCCATGTCAGATGATAACTACTTCGGTATTCTTTATCAAGGATATCAAAGTTTGCATTCGTGTACGGCTCTTTGTTCTTTAACACAATCTGCCAAGAGGTTCCTGTATATTCCGGATACATATCAAAATCTCCCTTTCACCATCGCCGGGTGAATATTGGCTGTTCCGCCCTCGCTATGTGTTATATTCACCTTTTAGCGTCGTATCATTTTTATCAGCTCTCCCACCAATTCCGCCAATATATAGCCCTCTGATGTCGGCTTCGAAGCAATCTCGATGCTGCTATTCTTTCCATTTTGGTAAAGTCCAACGGCAAATACGACAATTAGCCCAGTAAGACCGAAGCTCCATACTATATTCGCCAGTAATTTATGAGCAGAAGCTAATTTTCCAAAGCAAGGCTGAAAATTCCATCCACCGTCAACGCCAATATCGCAATTAGTAAACTCCCAAAGCAAAATAAGGATGTCATTGTTCGTGAAATTCCTTCATAAATTGCCACACCTAAGCCCTCCCTGCTCCGACAAAGGAAGCAATTCCGGCTAACGCTATTGTCATTGTAACCATATTCATAATGGACGAAAAGATGACGGGAAATGCTAAGGGAAGTTTAATCTGATACAAGATTTGATATTCCTTACTCCCCCATCGCTCTGCTGGCTTCAATAATTTTGAGGATCAATCGTTGTTATCCCTACATAGGTGCTTCGAACAATGGGCAATAAGCGCATATATGGTAAGGGCAATAATCGCTGTGGTATTGCCTATTCCGGTTAAGGGAAATCAAAAACCCTAACAGGCGCAATGGACGGAATCATATGAGCTATATTTACAACAGATATTATGTAGTCGCAATTTTGGGCTTTTTGCTGAAATGAATATACCGATGGAAAGCCCAACTACTATGGCAATAAGCACCGCTGTAGCGTAATCGCAATATGCTCCAGCAAAAGGTCCCGGTAAAACGCAATGTTTTTCTTCCAGTGTGGCATCAAGCAGAATACTCACACCAACATAGCGATACCATATTCTGCTTGATTTTCTTATTTCCCGCCGCCAAACGGTTTTTGAAAAAGCGGAAGGATTCTACTCTTTCAAGCACAAAATGAACAGCTGAAGTCTTGAACGTAGTGGCAATGCCAAAATATTCGGATTTTCTCCCACGATGCACTGGCGAGCGCCTCTTCAAAACTGGCTCTGGTCTATTAGCCCATCCCTCTGGCATAACCGGGCTCTTGCGCTCCGACACATATAAATTGCCGCCGCATCGGCAATATGCGCACAGCTAATCATAGAAAACGATGAAACGGGTGAAAGGCATTGCAATACCGGTACCGCCGAATATATTCCGCATCCGTCGCAAAAATATTCCCCCATACCGATCCAAAATCCGGTAGCGTATTCATCTCGATCATGCTGGAACATATCATAAAAGCTTCGGCAAATACGGCCACAGCTCCTCGTGAAAATAGCCGTTACATAGGCTCGAGCAAATAATCACACACCGATCGCTCAGCACCCGCTTATGCCGGATTACCTGTGCGAAATCGCTTGCATAAACATAATCGGATTGGTCCCCATTCCTTCCCCGTAATGGAAAAACTGCGGCATTCCAAAGACTAAAACATCATATTTTTTCTCCGCCCAATGCACATAGGTACGCCGGTCGGCTACCTGCCAGCTCAGCGGCTGCATTTCCCTGGCGTAGCCACTAAAAATTGCAATCTGCCGGCTTTTGCGTCAAGCACCGCATCGCAGCAGAAGAACTTTTTACCCATTTTTTCTTCCATGTGCATGCTGATTTCATCAAACTTAGAACGCATCAGGCTATGCCCACTCACCGGCGTAAAATCCTGCCGGTGCATAACGCTCGGGGTGTGATGACTGGCAATACTGCGCCAATGCGTAATTCCCGTTGCCGAATGTTTATAACCGCCGCCTATAACCGCCATAGGGATTACCCTGAACATGCTCAATCATAATCGCCACATCGGCATCATACACATATTTATTCATAATCACCGGATCGCCCCTGATGTGTCGTTCAAGGTCAACTAAATGCTCATAATCTCCTGCTGTCATGATTTTTAATCTGACCGCTCTGCCAAAAACTCGTCAAAACAGCTCTTTCAAAAACGCCTAAAATTTCTTCCTTGGTATTCTCTCCGGTGCAACCCATTCGAACAAAGCAGCAAAATATCTTCTACTACCCCACCGAATAAAGCTCCTGCAAATGAGCTTTTATCGCTATTTTCGGTGCGATGTCGGCTGCCTCGCCCTTGACTCTGTCCGGAAAAGACAATTACGCATTTGCTGCCGGCATGACAAGCTCGGTTAAAGGCGGCATACCAATGGGCGCCCGCAAGCTTTTGAGTGTTTCTTCTTCCAGTTTCTCTTCCGAATATGCTCCGGATCCGGCACCGCTACTCCGGGAATAAAACATCGGTCGTATCCGGTGTTCCGCACTCATCGTTCCTTTTCCATATTCAAACTCAAGCCTCATCTTATTCTCCCTTTCCTTGCTGCAACAGGTTTGACAATCTCTGACATCCTTCCGGCGTAAAGCCGAAGTTTTCTCCAAAATCGGTCAACAATCAGCCCGCCGGAAATCTCCGAATCCCAGCAAGCATAGCGGCATTTTCTTTTCTTTAAGCCCCCGCCATAAACAATATCCGCACCACCGGTGAAGCTCCTTGATATAGCGGGCGATGAATATACGCCTCGATCCGGCGGAGTTTTTGCCCGGATCCAATCGCCCAAATCGGCTCATAGGCTATGGTAACTTGTTTGGGATCGACATTCATTAAACCAATATCTGGCAGCTGTATCCGCAAAAAACATCTTGCCAGCGTTCCATCTCATCTTCCCTGTTCTCCCGATACAGTAAAAGCACTTTTAATCCTGCCTTCGAGCGGCTTTGACTTCCATATTCAGCTGAGCGTTAACTGCTCCCTCATCCTCTTGCCCAGCAGATAAGCACTCAATCTTATCATTTCGCTCCTCACTGTGCCCGATTAAAGCGGTATCTGCTCCCAGCCTCGGCAGCGGTTGCCGGCAAATTGGTAGTAAAGCACCCGTAATTCCCCCACCCGCCTCGATATCTGCCCGAAATACACCTTGGCGCCAAGATGGATTCTTGCCGTTACTGGCGGCTTTGGCTAAAAGCAAATGTGCCTCGGAAAAACATAATAAACTCCGCTTGACCGTCATACTGTGCCAAAAGCGTCCTGCGTCCGGCAGATAATCTCCTGCGCCCAGTGCTCTACCGGTGCCAGCCGGTTAATTCCGCCACTGGCTGCCGGTACATCAAAATCGTTTTAAGTTCAAATAAATCATCTGCGCCACCTTTCTTTGGTCTTGTTTTCGTTATGTTTCCTTTGATTTTAGCCTATTCCCCTTTGCATTTCGTTTTTAAGCCATCCTTGCCGGTTCGTGCTCTATACATTTTTGTTTGAAAGTACCGGCACTAACTATCTTACCGGTTACTTTCCCTTACGGCGGCTTGCCCTATCCCCGCTATCTTGATATCTACCATTCCGGTACTCTCGCCTTCGCTCTGCTAAGCTTCTGACCTTAACAAGCGGTGCCATATGATAGCTTCCAAACTCTACTATCATCTTACCGGTTACTTTCCTTACGGCAGCTTGCCTATCCCCCGCTATCTTGGATAGCTACCTATCTTCGTACTCTGCCTTTAGCTCTGCTAAGCTTTCTGACCTTAACAAGCGGTGCCATATGATAGCTTCCAAACTCTACTATCATCTTACCGGTTACTTCCATTATGGCGTCTTGAATGGCTTTCACTAAGCTTTTGACATTCCGCAGCCGGCATATCTCCGAATATTATCATATTCATCACCGGTGTCAACATCCCCTGGATCAAACGCCGGCTTTCTCATCGATCATCCATCTGTGCCAATTCCGGCACTCTTAAAAGCTCCCGTCGGCTTTTGGAACAATTCCCCTAATGTTTCGAGTTGTCGCCAGGGCAATATCGGTATCGACATTGATTTTGCGAATCCCGCCGATTTGAATAACCTCTTTAATTGGGCAATCGGAATCCCATGACTTTCGCCGATAGCACCACCCAGTGCATTGATTTCCGCCACTACTTCCGGCGGGACATTGACAAAGTTTATGCGAAACCAAGCCGCAAAACAGGTGCTCGAGGAGCCAAGCATTCTGTTAATCGCAATCGCAATTTCCTTGCGCAGCTTGACGTTTTGCCTTTTGGTAGCACTCATGCGAAGTGCCGTAGCTAATGGCTGAAAGGTATCGACACCCGTCGCTTTTGACAAAACGGACCACATCAAAGGGGTGCGCTATAGGTTGAGTTTTCCGAAAAACACGATCTTCTTCCCTGCCAATACGCCCAGCTCGCCTCCACGCTAACGCCCGAGACATGCATACTTAACGACCTCTAGTCAATTCCATATTCTCTGCCAATGGCTTACTGCTCCCGTCAATCATCACTGACGTATAACCGGCGTCAATCGCCGCCTGACAGGACTCGAAGGTCTGACCATGGTCTAAGTGCAATACCACCGGCACCGGTGATTTTTCTCCGTAGCGGCGAACCGCCGCAACTAAGTTTTTCATACCGGCTTTTTCTCTTCTAAGGCTCATTCATAAAATCCGTTTGCCCGCCCATAAAAGCATTTGCTAATTCTGCGCCTTGTAGTAGCGCCGGACTGCGAAAAGTTTCATCGTATCTGAATTGCTCCTCAACCTGCGCAACCGAATTGACGTTAAGCGCCATAAGCAAAAATTGCCGGATAGCCGTTTCCAATAAAGGTTTTAACGATGTAAGCATAGCTTTCTCCTCATTGTGTGCTGCTGTCGAAATCCGGCGGCTTGCCGGCATTTATGAAAATACTGACCGCTTTCTTCAAGCCATCTGACCACAGCAAAATATGATTTCTCTTTGTTTTCCTTTGTGTTTTCCTTTGTTTTCCTTTGTTTTCCTTTTTGTTTTCTCCTTTGTTTTCCCTTTTATCTCTGTGAGCCAAAGTGTCGCGTTTTCGACTCCTAATAGGATAGCGCTGCCGAAAAAGGCTGCTACCGCTCGGCAATGGGCGGCACATTGTTTTCTCGGCTAAAAAGCGGGCTTTTGCCGCATTTTCATTGGTGATAATCAAGGCATTCGGGTGTTTTGCAAAAGACTCACCGAAAAATGTGCCGTTATCTCGCCATACGCCGCCCGCCGAATCATCGCCCGATGCCAATCCCGAAATACCGCTAACACAATCCGCTTGGCAGCTAATATCTCTTTTCTATGCCAAGGGTAACGCAGGTTCTGGGCAGTAGCGTCCATCGCTCCGCCTAAACTGCCGGCGCTGTTAATTGCCCTTGTTTCTTTCTGGAAATCATCAGCACCCGGCTCGGTAGCTCGGCAAACTCCCTCGGCAGTCAAGGTGTCGTACTCATTAAACGCCACATGCCCGTTAACCCAATGCCGCCAATGCACAAATCCGCCTGCCCAGCGCCCGCAGCTGCTCATCTATTTTCTCCGGACAGTCCGGCTGCGGAAACATCCTTTGCTCCGCCGGCATCACCAGCCCGGCGCAATCCGGTCGCAGACCCGCCGCTGCATAAAGCCCCGAAACGAGAGAAAATGTCGGCTCAATCCACTCGCCGTTTTCTCCTGCAAATATTCGTCCATATTAAAAACCAAACATTTTTAGCGAATACTTCTTGATTGACTAACCGGACAAAATCGGATACTGACCAATCCGGCTCTTACTGGACAGACAAAGACGGTTCCGGCGACCGATTTCGTTATTTCTCCCGATCTCCTGAATCATCAGTCTTGCCAGTTCATAAAAGACTTCTGCCGAATCACCCAACTTTAAAATAGGAATCTTCGCCTCTTTTCCCAAATCTTCCGCTGAAATTGGATAGTAGTTCATAGTTTCTCCTTCTCTGTCAAAAGTCTGCCGCCAGCCACCTTTTTCATCTGCAAAAACAAAAACAGCAGGCAAAAATACCTCTCTCTGCCGGCTACCGTGGAGCCTCACCAGGCTTCCCGCTATTTCCGCATCTCGCTCCATTTCCGCAGCTGCCTGCTTTTAGCGGCGAAAGCTCACCATTTCCGGCAGCTTTCCGCCCATCAGCGGAGTCAGCCACTCCAAAAACGCCGGTGTTACGTCATAGCGGCTAAAATACTGTGCCGGCATCTCTGCCAGCATAACCTCTTCTACCGGAAGGAGAAAGGGTTCGGAGCGGCATAGGGGCATCACTGACTCGCCGCAGTCCTACCATTTTTCCGCTTTCTCCGGCGACAGCCGCTTTGACCGCCTCTTCTCCAACTAAAATCGCCTCTTTTACGTCAATTTCCGATCGAAGGGAATCGATGACCGCCCCAAAATGCCGGGTTTTTCCGATCGAGCTTTTATCCCCAGTTTTTGGTAATCAGCGTTGCCAAATGGAGCTGACATCCCAAAATAAAGGGAACGGCTGGTCTGAAAAACCGGCGGCGTAATCGACACTCGTCCTTATCTCGCAGGCCTCGCTGCCACCACTACGACACCGCCCTTTGCCTCGTATAAAACTTTCACCTTTTTCCAAAAACTCCTCTTCGATAAAGGCATTTTCCGGCAATAAAATCAAATCCGGTCCATCGCCTGCTTTTTGCCTTGCCCATGCAGATGCTGCCGTCAAATCAGCCGGCATTTCGCCCCATTGCTTCAATGACGACCACATGAATGGCTAAGCCCCTGACATCAAAGACTGCCTCCTTGACACTTTCTGCTAAATATCTGGCGGCACTGGCATATCCGGGGCTATGGTCAATAATTGCCAAAATCATTGTCAATCGTTTTCGGAATCCCATTACTCGAATATTCGTCCCCGCACAGGCTTGATGGAGCTTACCACAGGTATCCATTGTGCCGTTCCCGCCGTTTAGCATATGCGTAACGAATATGATGCTTTTTGCAAAATCGCCAGCAGGCGGGCATGAGTCCTCCGTCTCCATCGGATCTCGGGACGTGCCGATAGCAGAACCGGGCGTAATCAAAAGCTTTTCGATATCTTCCGGCGTTCGCCGGCGCAAATCAATAAAATCTTCCCGCAATGCTCCGCCCATTCCGCCGTTTGCCCTCGTAAATACCGTCAATGTGCCGCTCCTTTTGAGCCTGCCGAATGACGCCGTAAAGCGAGCAGTTCAGCACCGCCGTCGGCCCGCCGCCATGAATAATCAATAAATTATTTGCCATCTCCATTTTTAGCATTGGTTGATGGGATTCGGCAAGCAGAAATATACTGTCAAAAGCTTCTTTTCTTGAGAAACCCGCAAACGCCGAAACATGCTTATAATTTCAACCCCATCCTGGTTAAAAGATTGACCGCCATAATTTTAGCCGACAGCACTACCGCCACCATAAAAACACAAACAACTTCCCCATTCTTTTTCGCTCATATTTTCCACTTTCCAATAAGAAAGTCGGAATCTCAGACTCCTGATGAGCACCAATCGTAGCTTCTTCCATTTCCCGATTGATTTGAGCAAAAGCCACTTCCCCTCTAAATACGCAAAATCATCCGAAACTCCGAGAAGGAAGTATTTCGACTGCTTCTTCATAGTTTTTGATCCGCAGAAAAGTTTCAATCAAAATCGGATTGCCATCTTATAAAAACTGTCCCATAGGTGTAAATCTTCGGAAAAACAAAGCCCATCCGGATATAAAGCCTTTTTCTCCTTGCCCTCTGATTCCCGAATAACTGCACCCACCATTTCAGCCATTCCCGAAAATCCAAATCACAGGCAGACAAAACCTCAATTTGATATCCTCTCGAGTGGCACCTTGCCGATACGCCACATAATCATGTACAAAATGAGCACTGCTTTGCATTTCTGCCAGCATTTCCCGCCGTCCGTCTCAACAATGCGGCAATGTCAACTCCTGCCACTGCCATCGGAAAAAGTCCGACATTGGAAAACGCCGAAAAACGACCCCGATTTCGATTCAAACTCTAAAAAGTATAACCATTTTTCCCTTGCTATTTCTTCCAGCAAAGAACCCTTGCTACCGGTAACAACAATTTTTGATGCCGCTTCCGTTAAAGCCGTACTTTTTCCATCGCTGTCCGCAACATTCGAAAATGGCTTCCCTGGCTCTAAGGTCTGGTACTTCTTAGCAATAATATTTAAACAAATGTCTTTTTCTTCAACCTCACGCAAAAGCCTTGCCATCTGCCGAGGAGATAAACCGTTTCCGGCATAGACAATCTTGGGGCTACCATTTTATTCAGTCCTTCAATAATGGAGCTGAGCAGCACCATTGGAACTGCCAACTCCAATCAGCAAAAAGCTTTGACATTTTTCTCGAATCCGCTTTTGCTTTTTCTTGTAGCATTGAAATATGTTCCGCTGAATAATCCCGACCATAAAAATGATTCTCCTGTATCTGATTCCAGATATTTTTCTGATTGTCGGCGTAGCGGTGAGGAAATGGTACCGGCATCAAACCTTGCATTCATAATAACTCCTTATCTCAATCGAGATCCTTAATGAGTCTCTTTTTCCCCGGACATCCTGCGTTCGCAATCAACTATCTCGTTTCGCCAAAGCTACGGTTCACGACGAAACATTTTTCCGGATTATGTTCCAAATCAAGTTTCCCTGCCACTCTATAAACTTTTTCTATTGTTTTCATTTAATTTATTTTAATTTAACTCAAATTATATCATTTATAAAATTTCTTGTCAAGACTTCCCACCCCTTTTCATCACCCGATAATCGCTATCCCCGGAAAAACGTTTGGCAAACATATCACACCAAACCTCTAATTTCTTCGTGACTCTTCCAAGAATATTTCAGTAATTTTCGCTCTTGCCAGCCGGAGAGTGTTACACTAAATAGAATTGTTAGGATAATAATAAGGAGAAATTATGAGAGAGAGATTATTAACGTTGCTGTCATCGCCCATGTCGACGCCGGCAAATCAACGCTGGTTGATGCGATGCTATCACAACCGGCGTATTCGGAGCATGAGGAAGTCGTTGACTGTGTCATGGACAGCAATGATATTGAGCGGGAGCGTGGAATTACCATTTATTCCACTGCTCCATTACCTATAAAGATTATAAAATCAACATTGTCGATACCTCGGGCACGCCGACTTTTCTTCGGAAGTCGAGCGGATTATTCGAACGGTGGATACCGCTATTTTACTGGTGGATTCGGCAGAAGGTCCGATGCCGCAAACTCGCTGTATTGCAAAAGGCTTTGCAGCAAGGGCTTTGTCCTATTTTACTAATTAACAAAATTGATAAAAACGACGCCAGACCGGAAGAAGTCGTCGATATGACCTTTGATGTTATTTGCGGAGCTGGGTGCCAATGATAAACAGCTGGATTTCCCGATTTTATACGGGAACTGCCAGAGCCGGCGTGGTGCACTATAATTTAGATGACACCAACGAAGATATTGAACCGCTGTTTGAGATGATTACCAGACATGCCGTCTTATCCGGATAAGGACGATTTGCCGCTCCAATTTCAAATCTCGGCGCTGGCGTATGATGATTATATCGGCAGACTGGGAATTGGCAGAATCAGTCGAGGAACGCTGCACCGGCGGATATTGTTGCCGTCAGTAAGCGAGACGGCAGCGTTGCCAAAGCAAAATCAATCAAGTGTTTGTCAATGTCGGCTTAAAGCGCACCGAAACTACCGGAGGCTCATTCCGGCGATATCGTCGTCATCTCCGGCATCAGCGATATTTCTATCGGGGAAACGATTTGCCTGCCGGATCATATCTTGCCGCCGCCGATGATTGCTATTGAAGAACCGACGATGTCGATGAACTTTTATGTCAACACTCATTTGCCGGCAAAAAGCGGTAAGTTTGTAACCACTCGGCATATTGCCGCCCGCCTAAAAAGAGCTGGAAACCAATGTCGGTTTGCGGGTGGAGCCGATTGAAGGGAGCGACGCTTACAAGGTATCCGGTCGGGGAGCTGCATTTATCTATTTTAATTGAAAATATGCGGCGAGAGGGCTATGAGCTAAGTGTGTCCAAGCCTGAAGTGCTGTTTCGGGAAAAGAACGGCAAGCGCTTGAGCCTTATGAAAAGGTCAGCGTCAGTGCCCCTGACGAATACATCCGGCAATGTCATCGCCCAGCTCAATCTTCGCAAGGGCGTTATGCAGTCGATGCTGGCAGAGGGCGGCATACCAAGGTCGAATATTTAGTTCCGACCCGCGCTGCTGGAGCTATCGCTCGGAGTTTATCAACGACACTCGGGTGAGGGATATTTGCTGCGGGCATTTGATTCGTATGGACCGTATGCCGGCGAGATTCGGGGCGGCAAAACGGCGTTCTGATTTCGCAGGAGGACGGTCAAACCATCGCATATTCCCTGTTTAACTTAGGGCGACCGGGGACGGCTGTTTGTCGGCCCTGCCGAAGATGTTTATGAGGGCATGATTATCGGAATGAATAACCGTTCGGAAGATATGGTGGTCAATCCCACGAAGAATAAGAAGCTGACCAATACTCGGGCAGCCGGCGGCGATGAGGCGATTAAGCTCTTAAAAGCCGCTTGAAATGTCGTTAGAGGCAGCGCTGGAGTTTGTCGAGCCGGACGAATGGGTGGAGGTTACGCCAACCGCTATTCGGATGCGCAAGAAAATGCTAAATGCCAGCGACCGGATTAAATATAATCGCAGTCGCTCGTAACAGTGCCGAACCGGTCTATGGAGCAAAGCAGCTTGTTTCGGCAGGCTGCTTTGCTCCGTCAGAGGGACAACGTTTCGGCGTCATGGATAAAATCAGCAATTATCGCTACCGGGAGGAGCTTATGTTAGAAAATAAACTGCGGAAATTGGTTGTTTTTATATATTTTGAATGAAGTAGCTCCCTCTATCCAATACTACCATCTCCGAGCTGATGGTCGGAGAATATTACAGCACCTACTTTCAGCTACAGGAAGCTTTAACGGGTTATGTGATGTTCATTTGCTGCGGGTTTTGCCGAAAAATCCAGAAACGCAATATGAGATTACGACGGACGGACAGGTTACTGGATTTTTGCAGAAGTCCGGAGAAAAATCCGGACTACGGTGCAAAATTACCTAAAAACATAACCAAATCGAATTGCGACAGGCAACGGAAATCGCTGCTGACTATTATCCCAATCAAGGGTAGCGGCTTTTATGTGCATTTAGTTGCTGAAAGATCAAGGTCAGCTCTTAATCAGGCTGACCGTATTCACTGCCGATGAGGGCAAGCGCCTTGCGCCTTTGCACTCAGTGGCGGGGAAAATTATGCGCTGATTTATAAGCGGCTTTTGGGGTAACTTACTCTTATCTATTTTCCGCCTCTAACAGCAAGCATCTATCATTGCCCAGATGGCTTCGGTGCCGTCTTTGGTGAGGGCAGAAAAGGGAAAAAGCTGGTCGCTTTCTATATGCAAGGTCTGACGAATGCGCTTGAGCGCTCTGGCTTGCTCCTGCTTTCCATCTTATCTACTTTGGTGGCAATGACTGCCGGCACATAGCCAAAGGAGCGAATCCACTCCAGCATTTGCAGCGTCATTAGCGGACGGCTCATGGCGTCCGTCTACCAGCAAAAAGGACCTGCAGCAAGGTCCGGCGAGTATGCAGATAAACATCAATCATTTTCGCCCAGCGCTCCCGCTCGGTTTTTGACACTCTGGCATAGCCATATCCCGGTAAGTCTACGAAATAAAAAGCGTTTTTCCACCTGATAAAAATTAATCGTCTGCGTCTTGCCGGGCTGCGAGGACGTCCGAGCCAATGCTTTCTGCGGCGCAAAAGCGTATTAATCAGCGAGGACTTCCCGACATTTGACTTTCCTGCCATGGCAATTTCCGGCAGACCGGTTGTCGGGTATTGTTCTTCCTTTACTCCTACTGCCGCCAGCGATAGCGTTATTTACTATCATTTTGTGTTTCCCTTTTCTTTCCTAATTTTTCTAAGCCGATTATAGCATACCGTTATTCTGTGTTTGCCGGCAAGCATATTCTTCCCATGCTTTCATCGTGCCATATTTTCTTCATCTATCCACCTCGATAAGCTCTCTCGTGGGTGTTTCTTCCTGCCTTCCTATCTGCTATACGCTTTTCAAGCATAGCGATATGTTCTTCCCTATAAAACGGATCAACCGATACTTCAAACGGAATTTTGCTCGTTGGCAACCTTGGTAAGAAATATACTGATAGCCGATGACATCGTTAACCCCATAGCCGCACAAGCGCTTTCCGCCTTTTTCTTGATGGTATCATCTATTCTAACATTAACCTGTGCCATAAAATCATCTCCTTTCATCGTCCATTATATAGCAAGTACTTTATATTGTAAAGCAATGCTATATAACGCAGGATTTATCACATAAAAACTGCCTGTTCCGTAGTCGGACAGGCAGTTTTAGGAGAAGAATATTTTTTGTTTTTGGGGTAGTAAAAACTTAATACTTTATCGAGGTATGCCTTTATTATAGCATTCGCCCCGCCAAAAGTCTGCCCAAACTTTTTAATTCCTGAAATCTTTTTGAGTATAGGGAAGTTAAATCTAAACAAATCCCTTTTTGATTCTCAGCTGCTTTTTGTCTATTTCTTATAATTTCAGCAAACAAGTATCTCTCAAGCACTGGAATATTTTTACTCCTGCTTCTCTTCGCCCGAGCCAAATCGACCTCACCAAAATCGCTCCGCAAACGGCTTTTTCTTCTTTTGGCTCGGCGCAGTGCCTCAGTCTCGATCCTTGAGAAGTATGCTCCTCCTCTTCTTCCTTGGGCAGGCGATCACCAAAACAAAGCAATGAACTGCTCCTGATAAACCTTTTCATTTTCAATCAAAAGCGTTGCGGTCGATAGCAGCACATCAATGTATTTTTCCAAAATATCGGTTGCCGTTTGATAAGCGTCCGTTACAATCCGTTTAATTTCCTCATCAATCAGTCCGGCAATATTTTCCCCCGTAATTGCGAGTATGTCCCAATCCCTTCCAATGAACACTTCTGTCCTCATCTTCTGTCAACATGATTGGGCCGATTACATCGCTCTATGCCGTAGCGCACGACCATAGTGCGGGCAATCTTGGTTGCTCTTTCAATATCATTCGAGGCACCGGTTGTAATATCGCCGATAATCAGCGCTTCCGCCGCCCGACCGCCGAGGGAGAGCCACAATTTCCTGCTCCATTTTTGACTTTGTCACATACATTTCGTCTTTTTCGGCATCGGCATCGTGTAACCGCCGGCAAAACCGGTAGGAATGATAGAAATGCTATGCACCGAGTCAATGTTGGGCAAAACCCTGATGAATAATGGCATGCTCCCTGCCCTCATGATATGCTGTAATTCGTTTTTCTTTTTCGCTGATAATACGGGAACGCTTTTTCCGTACCAATTCCGACTTTGACAAACGCCTCTCGCAAATTATCCTGACTGATGACACGAGCCCCTTTTGCGAGCGGCAAAAATCGTTGCCTCGTTCAGCAGATTCTCCAAATCCGCACCGGTAAAGCCGGCGGTCGTTCTGGCAACCTCTTTTAAATCCACGGTATCCGATAAGGGGCTTGCCGCTTGGCATGCACTATCAGATTTCTTCTCTGCCTTTGACGTCCGGTCTGCCCACCATGACCTGCCGGTCAAACCGTCCCGGCCGCAAAAGTGCCGGATCTAAGATATCTACCCGGTTTTGTTGCCGCAATCACAATGACGCCCTCATTCACGCCAAAGCCGTCCATTTCCACCAAAAGCTGATTCAGCGTCTGCTCTCTTTCATCATGTCCGCCGCCTAATCCGGCGCCACGCCGGCGTCCGACCGCATCAATTTCATCAATAAAAGATAATGCAGGAGAGCTTTTCTTCCTTCATCAAATAAATCACGAACCCGTGAAGCACCAACGCCGACAAACATTTCCACAAAATCCGAACCGGAAATGCTAAAGACAGCACCTTTGCCTCGCCTGCTACCGCCTTTGGCTGAAAGCGTTTTACCGGTACCCGGAGGGCCCACCAGCAGCACGCCTTTGGGAATCCGAGGCGCCCAATGCGGAAAAATCTCTGCGGGTTCATCAAAACTCTACCACTTCCTTTTAAATCTTCTTTTTCCTCCTCCAGTCCCGCCACGTCCTGAAAGGTTACCTTTTTATCCTTGTCGTTGAGACTTTCTTGCCCGGCTGCGACCAAGGGACATAATCTTCGAGCCGCCCCCGCCCCATGCCTGACTCATCACAAAAATCAGCAAAAATACGACCGAAATAAAGGCTCAGCACCATTGGCGCTATCTCCAGAACTGACTGGCTTTTTGTACCTCTGCCATATACGTGCCGATATTATGATCCAGCATTTTCTTTTTCAAAAGTCCTGCGTATTGGGCAGATTAATCTCTGCTGTGCCCACCGTCGGATCGCTTAAAATAAATCACCGCTTTACCGGTCGGAATATATTCACTCGGATAAATGATGACCTCACCACATTTTCCTCATCAATATCCCGAGCCAGCTCCATTTGGCCGTAATTGATTTCATTTACTGCGGTTTTGAGCTGATTGTGCAAAATATGCGGCGGCAAAGAGCTCACCAATGATTGCATAAAAGCCAAACCCACGCAAGTTTTTATTCACCTATTTCTCCTTTCTGAAAGCCGTTTTTGCCGCCCGCAAAAAGCGACTTATTATTCCTCCACCAATTCCTAATATAAGGCAAATGGTACGATATTTTCTGCATATAATCAAGACATATCCCAGCACGAAAAAGTCATCAATCGAAAAACCGCAATAGGACACTGGAATCAGGATTACCCGCCGAGGGGCTTTTATCTAACAGTGCCGCCAGCCAGACCGACGCCGGATTACGCTTGGCAAAATATCCATTAAATAATGAAGTGTCCGCCCGAATCGACGATATCTTCGACAATCAGCACATGCTTATCCTGAATACTGCCGTCCAAATCCTGACAATCTTGACAATGACCGGTACTTTCCAGCTGATCTTCGCGGCTGCTGAGCTGCCATAAAATCAATGGTTACCGGACAGGTCAGCTCCTTTGCTAAATCACTCACTAAACATAAAGGCGCCCTTTAAAAATACAAACCAGATGCACGCCCGTTTCCGCATAGTCTTGGCTAATCTGCTTGCCCAGCTCGCTTAATTCTCGCCTCAACCTCTGCCTGCTGATATTCTTTCCTTAATTTTAATGTCCGACACTTGCCTGTCCTCCTATGAAAACAATTACGCCATTAAGCTCTGCGGCAGCAAATCCTGCCTTCCATTCTCATGACGACTCAAAACAAAATAAATCCTAATTGTTTTTAATATACCTTTTCAGTGAAATATGTCGAGTATCAGCACAAAAGCCCGATAAAACACCAAATCCTCTGGTCTGACTCGCCAACCCTCGACCAAATCTTTCCTGCTTGCCATTTTCTTTGGTAATCAGCGATAAGGCTCTGTCTCATGCGTTGCCTCCAAATTGACCGTATCGCCCTTTAGCTGCCTGAACCGCCCGCCGGAATCAGGTTTGCCAAATCAGCGGGAAGCTGTTTCCAGGTACTCGCCCGCCCTTTACTCCTCACCGGAAACGAGTTGCGGCAAGGTAAACTCTTTTTCTGTCTGCGCATATTCCTGTAAATCTCGCATTTTGTCCGGCAGTCTGGTCAGCGTCCGAATCAGGTTCGGGTTAAACGCCTCCTGTAAATACGGCAAACAGCTCCTGCCGTACCCGATTACGCCGATACCGGCAATCTTCGTTGGAAGAATCTGTCGCCATGGAATCCGCTCACTTTCTAAATAAGCTTCGCTTCTTCTTTTGCTCGCTGCTAATAGCGGCCGAATATAAATCCCCGTTTTGCGGTTTCATACCGCAGTCCATCAACGCCACTTCCTCGCAAAAATGCAGCAATACGGTTTCCGCCTGATCCTGGCATGGTGCGCCAGCGCTACCTTGTCAAAAGCCCCCGCCTGTGCTTTTTGACCAATGCCTGATAGCGAAGCTTCCGGGCAGCGGTTTCAATCGACGCTTATGCCGCTCCGCCAGCTCCTTTACGTTCACGCTTTTTGAACGCTCAGCGGGCAATCAGTACCGTTTTGCCCAGCTTCGAGCAAACTCTTCTTCGGCTCGGCTTCCCTCGCGAAGTCCATGCGCATAGAAAAGTTCCAGAGAAACCAGCTCAGACCGCGCGCTGTGCCGGTGCATGGCAAAGCGCCGCACTGTCATGCCGCCGGAAAAATCCGCTACATCCCCGCCGAATGAGCTGCCGCTACAATCCTTGCCAGTTATCTTCTTTTGAGCTTGCATAGAGTTTTTCCTTGTATTCTTTTTCAAATATAAACTCTTCGCCGTCTTTAATCAGATTAAACTCTTCTCTGGCTTTTTCTTCTTCAATAAGTATCCGAACCATATATTTTCATATTCTTTCATCTGCCAGGTTCTTTTCTTATTTTCCATTTGGATTTTCTCTGAGTGCTTGTGCCTCGCCCTCTTTTTCGTATACTTGATGGAACACAATTGCATGCCCAGCCATAACGCATAAAACACTCAATCACAAACAAAATATGATTTTTGATCGCCTGATTTTTCCCATCCTTACTCACCGGATAAGTAAAGGAATCACAACACTCTGTCTTTTGCAATGACATTGCTAATGGATACATACTTCGGCTTTTACGCTTTTCTGGCCAGCTGATTTCACTATCACGCTAACCTTGATTTCTCCGAGGGCTTCACCACTTTGCCGTTGATTTTTCACCCTGCGGCGGTAGCCGCCTCATTACTACTGGTTCTGCCGTTTAATCAAACGAGATCCTAAAAACTTGTCAATTCATCATCTCTTTCTGCCGGCTCCCGATGGGCTCGCCAGCTGTCAGACAAAAGACCTATCCTGATGGGGTAGATCTTTTGTATATGATTTTACTTTTGAACATTTATTTCTTCTTCGACTTCGGAGCTGCTACATTAACCGCATCGCTTTAATGCCTTACCAGCCTTGAACTTCGGTGCCTTCGAAGCCGGAATGGTGATTTGTTTCTTCGTTTGCGGGTTGTGTCCCTTTCTCTTTCTTTTCTGTCTGCTACTTCGAAATTACCAAAGCCAACTAATTGTACTCTTACCTTGGTCAATTCTTCGGCAACAACATCCATAAATGCCTTCAAACCTCTGCGTCTTTCTTGCTCAGTTCCGCTTTCTCTGCAATTGCGCTAACTAATTCGCTTTTGTTCATTTAAACTCCTCCTGTACACAGTTGAAAAATATTGAAAATTACAATACATCCGGAGCAATCCCTGCTCCATACTCTATTTATAACCGTTTCTTAGCGGTTTGTCAAGGTTTTTCTTGATTTTTGCCATTTTTCGCTAAACAGTGGCTCTTTTCAGAAAGCCTTTATTTTAGCTATTTTCCGCTCGGTCTTATTTTTAAGATTTTTAGACCACTTTGAGCTGACTTTTAACGTTATCAAAGGAAACTCGCTTGATTTTGCACTCCAATTTCTGTAATTTTTCTTCAATCCGCTCATAACCACGATCAATATAGTCCAAATGGAACACACCGGTTTGCCCTTTGCCGCCAGCTCCCTGCCAGTACCAGTGCTGCCCAGCTCTAAGATCCTGGCTTTGACGTCCCGCTCCCTAAAAGTCTTGGGACACCTTTTACAATGGCGGTATTGCCCTCTACGGTAATATCGGCGCCCATTTTCAGCACCTTCCACATACTGAAAGCGGTCAGTATAAATTGCGGCTTTCATAATGCTGGTGCCCTCAGCCACGCCAAAAAGCGCCGTCATTTGAGGCCGCATATCGGTCAGCAGTCCCTGGATATGATAAGGTCCTTGATCAGGACTTTAACGGTTCATCAACACTAAACCTCGAATCGAGTCCTCCTGTTCTTCTACCTGACACTACTTCAAAAGCTTAGCGGAAATTGCCTCCATATGCTTGAATCAGGTTCTTAATCAGGACATCGCCGCCGGTAATCGCCGCCGCTACCATAAACGTTCCCGCTCAATCTGATCGGGGATAATCGAACATGCGCGCTATGCAGGCGGCTTTACGCCCTTAATCCGAATCACATCGGTTCCGGCGCCCTTTAATATCGGCACTCATGCTATTTAAAAAGCTTCTGCCAGGTCCACGACATGAGGCTCTTTCGTGGATTTTCAATCACCGTTCTGCCCTCTGCCAGTACCGCCGCCATCATGCTGTTAATCGTTGCGCCGACACTGGCAATATCCAGATAAATCGACGTTCCGATGATGGTGCTTTTCTTCGTTGGCAACAATAAATCCATGTTCACTTTGTACGGCGCCCTAACGCTCAAAAGCTTTTGATATGCTGGTCAATCGGTCTGGTTCCCAAATTACAGCCCCCGGCATAATCACCTGCACGATGATGAGATCTTCCAATAAAGCTCCCAGCAAATAATGCAGACCTCTGATCGTGCATATTCCGAGTCCACCAGCGGCTCTTTTGATTCCGCCGCCGTCAATCGTAACTCTTCCGTTTTGATAGGTTACCTTGCAGACATTGATTCCTTTCATCATAATCCGGATATCTAAAATGTCGGCACGTTTTCAATCACACAAACACTTTGAGTTAGCGTTGCCGCCGCCCAAAGCCAGTAACGCTACTGCCCCACTGACCCTCACTTGTCTCTCAGTTTGACTCCGCCCTCAATCATGTAATTGTTCCATCCTCCGCTAGCTTTTTATTTGTTATTGCTTCGGGCTGATCGGCGGATTTCCTCCTGCCATCTGCCGAAGCAGCTTTTATCCTGCACCTACTGCCGTGCTCGCCGCCTGCCTTGCTCCATCGCCATTCTGCCAAAGAGCAATGTATTTACTCTGAATTATAGCACGCTCTGATTCTAATTGCAAGATTAATCTGCGATATGTCCATTTTTAAAACACAAAAGCAAAAAGCGTTTTCCGATAACATATTTTTGCACGCCCTTAAAAACCCTGAATTCTATCGTTTTCCTCTCTTTTCCTATTTGACAGACCGGCACACCCGGTGCTATACTTAGCTGGGGCATATTTCGTACCTTTCCCGGGCAGCTTACTTATTCGCACGCGGATAAAGGACAGCGGCTTCCCTCTGTTAGGAGAAATCGTATGGAATTAATTAATCTGAAATGCCTGTTCGGAAGGGCTCTCGAACGCTTTTTATTCGCAGCACCGGGCGTCTTGTGATTTTTGCAAAAGTAATTTTTGATGGAAGACGGAGGAACCTGTCACCCTCTTCGGCACCCTCTCAAGATAATCCGATTGGCGTAAATACGTTATGCGTCCGGTATCGGAGCTGGTAATTCAGTTAACCGAATCGTTAGAGCGGCGGCACTCGTCCGGTTGCCATGCAAAGGCATGTTAGATGCCTCTAAAACATTGCCGCTGTGCTTATCTTCTCGAGCAACCTATCCTGTCATTAGTTGAATCCGGCTTTGTCCTCTCTGACTATGTCTACGAAGGATGCCTCCTATATGCATCCGGACTCCGATGCCGAGCATGCAACCCTTTTCCTGGATTTCACGGCCCGAGATCATGTAGTAAGCACGTGCATTTTCCCTAGAGGTCCGATAAAACCTAGCTTGAAGTTTGGCATGGTTAGCGGATGTCAAAACGCGGGAAATGGTTTGGGCTGTCTCGGTTTCCGTTAGTTTATCAGACTACTCAAAGCTTTTGCGAAAAATCGTCTTGCTCTTTTGGGATTTGCATACGGTCTTGAACAGGCCGGACGATACGTCATCCTATTATATTTTAGAGCAATCCTCCGAAACCGCAAAGAGATGGTTAAGAGTTTATAAAGAATGGTGTGGAATAATAATGGCGCTCCTAAGACCCGCGATGCTTAGGGAGCACCCATTTTACTCGATCGTATCATTTGAGATATTGAGCAGTGCCATTCGTTTCTTCCCAACACCATTTCGCAAGAACCTTTTATTCCCATTCCGCATTTAAGAAACCCATTTTGATAAGCATCACGATAATAACACTCGCTGATCCCTAAAACCAGCCAGGTACACCGGCGTCGCCTCAATTGTTAGCTGACGGGTATCGGAATCCATACGATCCAGTAGCCGATATCGCGTCTTTAATGAGATATTTTTCTTATCCTTTCTTCCATCCTTCATGATAATACATCATCATCAGCAGATGTATCCGCCGCTCCGTCAAACTCCAGCGGCTCGCACAGTCCTACCGCCTCCCGAATGCCTCTTTTTCTCCAATTTTGCACTGAAACTAAAGATGATTTGCCCTGAAATACACCGTTAATGTCAGCAACACTCATCGCTGATTTGCGGTTGGTAACCTGAAATTGCCTGCTCGCCAACCAAATCCGCCAAACAGCGAGCTATGCTCACAAGACAGATAACGCCACTATCCGGTATAGCGGGCATTTTCTCCCTTATAGCGTTCCGCTCAAGATCTCCTTGCAGGCAAGAAGCTGCGGTCGCTCTGATAGCTGTCGCCAGTGCCGCCTGATAGGTGATTTCCGAGCGATACTCTTTTGTCCGACGAAAATCTTGTTGAGTTTCTTCCTTTTTCCATTCGACTGCTTTCAGCTCCAAAATTGCCTGGATAAACTCCGGCAGATAATCATACTCGTTACCCTTTTGTTTCATCATATTTTCGCCGCTGCGTTCGGCTGCTGGAAAGGGTATAGTGCGCTGATCCCGAATACTGCACCGCATAAAGCCCCAAATTGATTATCAGGAATAGGACAATAAAACGGACAAAGATCTTATTCCAGTTCATTTCTCCTCACGTGTTAGGGGAATACCAGGAACCGCCGTCTGCCGTATCAATCTACCCACCCAGCCGAACGTTGCTTTTGTCGGCCAAAATAGGCAAGGAACAGATTGCGAATCACCGCTTGCTCCTGCGTCTGATAAAAACGGTTAGCACCTCTTCATAATTTGCCCTGAAACCGCACTCCCCTGCTGCAGCAGCACCTCCGGCTGCAAGAGCAGTCGCTATACAGCACCACCTGCTCCCGTCCAGCACAATCTCCAGCGGATATTCCACGCCATAATGCTTGGCGCATTTTCTTCGTTCCAAATCGGCGATGTCCCGGAAATAGTAATCAAAATAAAAATGATGGCGCCCTCTTCTGCCTGATACCGCCAGCTTAATCTCTGGTTGCTGAGCAGGCTATCTTTATTCATAAACCATTTGCTTTTTAGCGCCTCGCCCGCCGGCAGGTCTGCGCCGCTTTGCTCCGGCGTCTGCGTACCGATAGTAAAAATCCTTTGGTATTGTATTCAAAGAGTGGATTTGATACGCCAGCGAACTCTGTCCGTTTCTGAAATGCTCCATAAAATACGAGCTGGCAAAGAAAAGATATACCCGATAAACCCTCGTGTATCATGGGTGAACCGTCCGTTATTCCTCCAGCAACATGACGCCCCATTCCCATTCCTGCGCCAAAATATAGCTTTTGCTTCGCGCCGCAGCAGCACCACCGGCAAAAATCCGCTAATCCCTCGTTGCTTGGCAGAAGCCGAAGATTGCCCTGCCCCCGCTTGACTGTCAACATAGCGGCTCAAAACACTTCATTTTCGTCCGACAACTCATTTTTCAAAACGGAAAACCCTTAACCAGCGTAGTATCCTCATCAAAAAGAGCAGCAAAATCGGTTCTCCGCCAGTCCCGCGGAACCAGTGCCATACCTGGTAATTGCTTTCGCCCGCTTCGGCGGCTTGGTTTCTGCGCAATCCTGCCCAGCGTTTGTGCGGAAAGTGGAACCGAAAAATGATACAAAAATATGCGGCCGCAAACAGCTCATACTCATATTGGCTACACCGTCATCTTCGAGCTGGCGAATCACCCTGCCGGTATCTTTTAAATCGAGTTGAATACGATACCGGCAGAGTCCAGCACCTGATACTCTCCCTGCTTTCTCCCGAACATAACGCAATATATTCCGGCTCCATAATCAGCCCTGCAATGCCTGGTCCGTTGTTTGCTTTCAGGATAGCAGCAGAAAAAGGCTATGGTTTTCAAACCATAGCTTTCAATCTGCAAAAGACTTATTAAAATAAGCATCGCTAACGTCATAGATTTAATCGCTGTTTTGCCGCCTATCTTTGCTCCATTCCATATCCTTTCGCCGCCGCCCGAGGAGAGCATTCTTATTCTTCCTGTCGGTAGTTCAGCCAGGCCCTCAGCCAATTGCCGGTAACGTACATGGCAGGAACCGCCGAGTTCCATTCGGTCGTTTGCCGGAAGCCCCTCGCGTTGTTTTCGACGGCTCTGCTGCAGGCCATCTATGGCGCTACGCTGCCTGCACGACTATGAACTTTTAATGTCATGCTTTCTAACTTATCCTTGGCTTTTGATATCTCCGCTCACGATTTGATAAATCTGGCTTGCCGTTTTGCTCCGCCAACCCGAATCAGCAAATAAATTTACGCCCGGCCGGTTTTATCTCACCTCAGCGCTAAACAGCTTACTGGCACCAGTGAATATCTGATCCAGCGCCAAAATCACCGGTCTGGCTTTTGCAGTCTTCTTTCTGCCATAAACAGCACCAAAATCCCACCTGATCTTCCTTGCCGCCATTGCCTAGCTTGCCATGACGCCGGTAAAGAGAGCTTCGTTCTTTTCATACTGCTGTCCGTCAAGGTCAAGAAACCAATTTGCTCGACCACGCTATTTTCTTCATTTTTAGACCTTCTTCTAATTCTTTTCACCGATTGCAGTAAGCTCTCTGGTGAGTCCCAGTTTCCGGCCACTGCCCGATTCGAATAACTTTTCCCGTTGCCTTGTTTGTCATAATCTTTATTGTCTGCGGTTTCACGAATCTGCCACTTTGGAGAAAAGTGCTTGCCTCGGCGCAGAAAAAGGAACGTCCATAGCAAAACCAACGAAAAATAACCCAGTCGATGTTCTTTCATAATCGCTCCTTTCTCCCGCCATTTTCCACACCCGCCCAGCATGGGTAACATGCTGTTACGCCGCTATTATATCGGATTTCATGTTACAAACCTGTCATGAATCCGCTAACGGATAAGTTACGAACCTCCGCATCCGTTTCCAGCATGGAAACATACGAAAGAAAACAGCCCCCGCCTCGATAACCTGAGGTAAACCTCGACTCGGCCAGCTGATGATACTCGCATAATCTCCTGAACAATCGCAAGCCCTAACAGTTCCGCCCATCGCCTGAGAACGAGCTCTTATCGACCGGTGAAAACGCCCAAAATGCGAGGCAAATCTTCCGGAAAGTGCCATGCCAATGCCCTGATCCTGAACCCTACCGACAACAAAGTTTTCTCCGCTGACAGCGATACCGTAACACTGCTTTCCCTCGCTGCTATATCATGGCACTTGAAATCAAATTGCGAAAGACCCGCGAAATCGCTGTCGATCGCTACAACATATAATATTTTTCTTCCGCCTCAAACGAACAAAGCTTTCGCCGCTCTTTTGCGAGCATGAAACCGGTAAGCGCTCCATCGAATCATTGCGCACCAGCCCGTCAGCTCAATCTGATCCATATCGAAAGCCCAGCGCAGTTATCCAACCTCGATAAGTCCAGCAAACCTGGAACCAGCCGCTCATTCGGCCGCTTCTCCGAAACTGGATTACCGCTAAAAACGCCTGGTTTTCTATATCCTCCGGCGGCAAGTCCAGCAAGGTTTCGCATAGCTTTTCAATTGTTGTAATCGGCGTTCGCAGCCTATGCGACACATTAGCGACCAAACCTTTTGAATCTGGCTCCAGCTTTTATGCTCGGTTACGTCCTGAATGACGCATCACGCCCACGAGCTCGCCTGTCACCTCAAAATAACGAACAAATGCTACGTTAAACATTGATTTTCCTCAAGCAGTAAACTTCAGCTGTCCCTGCAGACGGGTGCTCAATCAGCGCCTGATATGGATTTCCACCTGTTTCGCCAAACACTCCTCATGCAAATGGGCACCAGTGAAAACTTCCAACATCTCGCACTCGACGCCGGACTTCCTAGTGAATGATTTTCCCCACTCCACCAAATACCGTATCTCATCGGTCATACGAATACTGGCTCTCATTTTCATCTTTCGCCCGTCATTTGCTCCAGTTAATCTGGCCTAGGGATCCTTGCCATATAATTAAACACATATCGGTCAGTCCTCGATTTCAGCATCCGACAGCACCGGAACTCGGTTTTTCAGATTTCTGTCACATATCCTGCCCGCCTAGAGAGCGAGCGACTCGCCCCGCCAGGATAGCCGGCAAAATGAGCACCCAGCAGCATTGCCAGCGATCCGCGCAGCAACTCGATAGATGGAAGATAACATACAATCTGTCCGCCGGATATTTTCTTTCTCGACTTGTTCGCGCCTTTTAAGAAAATAAAGAAGAAACGCCACTTCCTTGATTGTCCCTGGACCGGCAGTGCCAGCATCATACGGTCATTTTCCCGAATATTACCAACCTCGGTCAAACTCCTCGAGCGCCGTTTCTCCCGCATCGCCGCCGCCACCGTCTGCGGTGTTAAAACATTTAAGGTCAACATCTCCGATGTGGTATAAACTCACTCGCCATTGGTTCGCAGCATGCAACAATGCTGTCCGGATGTCACGGCCGCAGTCGCCCCTGCGCCGTGCACAAAGGTCCACATACTGCCTTTTCCAGAACTCTCGAGCAGAAGCATTGTCCTCCGCCGAAAATCGCTGCTGCCAGTGCCGCCAGCCGCCGCAGGTCAGTTTTGTCACCGTATATTCATTATCTCTGGTCAGGTATATTAATCAAAGTTCCGCTCGCCAACATGAGCAATAACACCCATCAGCAGAAACATAAACCTCGTCACCAAGCGCCAGCGTATACTTAAATGCACCTACCTCCCTAAACCCGCTCTTCGGATTTCAAAACAATAGCCCACGCCTTGTTTGGTCAAATGAGAAATGGATTGCTCGGCTCATCTTCGATCCCGAAGTCTGCGGCACCGTTACATCGACCGTCCGCACATCGCCACAATATTCATATCAAACCCGCTCTAAGAGCTGCTTCTGGTAAAAATCTGATCGCTCTGTTCCATGAGAAAACTCAACCCAATTCGTATGCGAACGGTGGTAACCAATCTCGCCTTTGTCTTTCGTGACCTTATACTCGAACCGTATCGACCCTAACTTCCCAGCGCAGCATCTATCGGGCTGAGCGGTGCTCGGCTCCTTCCACATTTTTGCCGGCGCAAATTGCTATCACCCTGGCAACCAGCTCCCTGACGCCAGAGGGCTTGCAGTAATATAATCATCCGCTCCCACTCCAGCCCCAGCTAATCTCTATCGACTCCGCTCCTGAGCTGTCAGCACAATAATGGGGACGTTTGACCTCCTCCTGAATCATTTTGCATAAACCAAAAGCCGTCCAGCCCTGGTGCATCATAACATCTAACAGCAGCAAACTCCGGCTTTCTTTCTTCTTAAACAGTTCATACCCCTCGCTTGCCTGCTCGGCAGTATACACTTTCAAAGCCCTTCTTTTCTTTCAGGTTAAAGCGCAAGATTTCCACAATATTATTTTCATCGTCTACGACCAACAATTTATATGCCATAACTCACTTCCTACCGGTCAGCCGGCTGTTCTTTCTTCTTTATGATAGCTGTTTTTGCAAAGCATAAGCAAATCTTATTGTCCTTGTGCTCGGCGGCGGCGGCACATATCGGTCGCAAAATCTGCTGTCAGCGCCAAACTCGCCCACCGTATGCAGCACTCGAAAGTATTTTCAGAAATATAAATGACACATACTCATATTGCTCAAAGAGCGCTACGCTACCTCTTTTCCGGAAAGCCTCAGCTAGCGGGACATCTCTTTCCATACACAAATTAAAAATCAACTCTCTTTCCCCATCTATGCCTCCTGGATAATCATACGACCCGTAAGAAGCCTGTCCTGATACATCGTATAGCAGCGTCATCGACCATAATGCCAAAGCTTGAGCTTTCCAGGCAAGCCTCGGTAGCTTGAACGGTAGAAGCAAGAAAACTATCTCTTCCCTAAGATTACTGTTTTTAGCAATCTCCTCAATAATCGGCGGCACGATAAGCGCCAGCATTGCACCGAATTGATTGTCGCTCATACCCGCTCGCCCTCCTTGAAAGTGCAAATAGCCTACCGCCTGCTCCGTAGTAAATACCAGCTGATTGAATAATTTTCAATCTTTTAAATCCTCCAGTGCCTGCTCCTTCGTCAACAGCCCTGTCATATAAAAGCGTGATAACCCGATAGACATCATCATTGGCTACTGCTCCATAAACCAGCTCATACTCGCTTTCCCTGGTAAACCCCGCCGATTCGCCGCTACAAAGTCCAACCACCTCGTCCGTGTGCATCAAATTGAAGCAAACTGCACCCTAAAATGCTATCTGTTCTTCATCCTCATAAACATTGAGAATCGCTCTTTGTTTGTCGCCGTTCTGCACCTTACTGCAGTTTACCGCCTGCCTCGGTCTGTCGGTATAAAAATCCAAACCAAAATCCAAGAAACGATTTTGCTTTTGACAATTTTGGGCAATCAACACTGACATCGCTCCCGTGATATAAAATCATCTTCCATCGCCTCCTGTTTTGGCACAACCTTACTCTGCTTCCCTCGGTGCGGTAGGTCGGCACGATGCTTTGACAATATCTTTATTTCGTCCTCGGCTTTCGACTGCCGCCTTAATTTGCTAACTAGGCAAAAGCTTCTTCTTCCATTGAACCGGACGTCTGATATGAATCAGCTTATTGCCTCGTTTCTGTAAGCCTCCTCCGCCATCAAAACTCCTCATAGAGCTTTTCCCCGGACGCAGCCCAATATACTCAATCTTGATATCCCTATCCGGCACAAAGCCCATCAGCCGAATCAGGTTGCGAGCCAAATCCACGATTTTAACCTGCTCTCCCATATCCAGCACGAAAATCTCGCCGCCGCCTGCCAGCGCACCCGCCTGCAAGACCAGCGCCACCGCCTCCGGAATTGTCATGCAAATAGCGAATAATATCCGGATGCGTAACCGTTACCGGCCCCGCCCCGCAAAATCTGCTTACGAAAAGCGGCACGATACTGCCATTACTGCCTCAAAACATTGCCAAAGCGAACCGCTACAAACTCGGTTTTGGATTTTGTCAAAGCTTTGAATTAGCATTTCGCAAATCCGTTTGACGCCCCCATAATATTGGTCGGATTGACCGCTTTATCGGTTGAAATCAGAACAAAAACGCTTCACCCCGTAGCAATCCGCCAGTTCCGCCATCGTTTGCGTGCCGAACACATTATTTTTAATCGCCCTCATTCGCTGTCTCCATTAGCGGCATTAGCTTATGCGCCGCCGCATGATAGACAATATCCGGACGGTATTGCTCTGAAAATCGCCGCCATTCTCTTTCATCGCAAACCGAGGCAATCAGCACGCGCCAGCTGCAACTTATATTTTGCCTTGAGTTCCTGCTCAATGTCATAGCGTTATTCTCATAAAAATCCACAATAATCAGCTGCTTCGGCTGATATTTCGCCAGCCGCCGGCACAGCTCACTGCCACTGAGCCGCCACCGCCGGTTACCATCACGATTTTTCCGCCGACATAATTCATAATACTCGCCCAAGTCCAAATCCACCGTATCTCGCCCGACCAAGTCCTCAATATCCACGTTTCTAGTCGCGAGGCGCTAACCTGCCCGTTAATCAGCTGATACATTCCCAGTAAAAATCTTGAGCGAACATTCGGTTTGCTTACAGATATCCAAAATCGGCTTTAGATGTCTTTAGAGTACGAGGGAATGGCAATAATGATGTCCGTTACTTCATATTTACGGACCATTTCCAAAATATCTTCCGGGCACCGGTTACCTTTTTACCCCTGAATATAACTGCCAATCTTACTCCGATTATCGTCAATCGCACACACATTTTTCCGTCTAAGTATTGACTATTGTTAATCTCCTTGATAATCGCATTTTGCCGCTTCCCCTGCTCCGATAATCATTGTCCGGCGCTTGCGGTCATTGTGCGGTAGCGATTGTTTAATGCTCTGAAAAACGATAGGCAAAGCGGGAAATTGCCACCAAAAATAGCAAAAGCCCAAATACAGCGGGTGAAAGCTCCGAGGTACACGTACACCCAAAGCAAGCATTCCGCACCATTGCCCTGCTGCCGATACCACGCAGGCATATGCCACATTGGTCAGCTCCTCCATGCCGGCGTATTTCCAAAGGCTATGATACAGGCGAACAGCCAAAGCCCCAGCGTAACCGCCACATTAACCGGCGCATAGCGAAACACCGCCTCGCTGTATCCGCTCGGAATATTGCTTAAGCTAAAATCAAAGCGCACCAAAAGAGCACAGCCTGCGCCAAGTTAATCAATAAAAATATCTAATAAAATCAAAAAGCCTTCGCACCAGCAGCTTTTTATCCATATTCTTCCAGCTTTCCCGCATAATATCCCTTCCTTGCCTTTTATTTTCTGCCCCATTTGCCTGCCGCTTGGCGTTTTGCTTTTTGCCGTCTGCCGCTTCCTTTTCTTTGCCGACTTGCAGCTTTCTCGCCGACTTGCACAATGCCTTGCGCATTTTCTGCCAGTCCTGCCCTTGGCAAGCTTTTTGTCCAGAGTAAAGAAATGCGCCCCAGCGTAAGGCTCATTTCTTTTATTATAATCCTATCTTCCTCAACAATGTTTCTGACAAGCAGTCCCGACAAAATCGGAGTTTGCATGAACACAGCGCTTCCTCTTGGCTAAGCTCCGCCAGTCGCTCTTCGATTTTTACTTGATTTCTACCGGCTTTTGTCCCTGATACATCTGCGCATCGGCTTCCGAATCATTTCGTAAATATCCTGATACCCTCCGAGCTGACTCCGCCACAGGGTAACTGTAACTCGGGAATCTGCAGTCCTTGACTGCAACCGGTGTTGTCTCGATTTTTCGGCACAGCTGATTTAAGATGTCATTGACTTCGGTCGTTTAGCGGCTCTTTGCCATTGCAGCGGCGCAGCAATACTGCAAACACCGCCCCAGCGCTAGCAACGATATCATCACTCCCGCAGTTCGTGGCTCATAATTCTGGAAACCCGCCGAAGCACACAATCGCCAACCCTCATGCCCATAGCGTCAGGCCGATATCCTTCTTGAAATGATCGACTACATCGCCAAAATCAAATAAAAGCTGAGGATTATCATCTCCTGCAAACGAGCATTCAGGTCCGCGTAGCCCGGTCTCATTCTGCCATGATTGACTGCCTCCACAAAGCGTCCCCACAGTGACAGTTGACTTTCTATTTTTCTTCCACTCCTTTTGCACAAAAAGAACCCAATTGCTCCTTAGGACAATCCCAGCGCCCGCCTCGGAAAAAGAAAATGACCCAAAATACCTGCCATATTCAGAAAACCATCATCATTTCCTGCCGAAACAGTACTCCACCCTGAAACTTTTTGTCTTTACTGCAAAGTAGAGCGCCATGCATAAAAGGGACTGCAAAAGCCTAAGACATAAAAAGGGCTCCGTTCCCGAAGCGGCATCGTAATCTCCACTACCAGTAACGCAAAAATCCAGTTCTGGAAAGCCGAAGTCCCAGCCCAGCAAGCGTCGAGCATCACAAAACCGTCGCCCAGCAAAGCCACAAACACGCTCTGCCACTGATACCTATGGATATACTTTTGTTAATTAAAAATTCCAATACTAAATAAATTGTAAAACTTCATAAACGATATGTTCCATTAAAGAGTTAGCAAAAACTTCACAGACAATATGCACCAACAACGCCCCTACCACCAAATACAGTGGTACTTCTCAATTTGCTGCTTCTTCATTCATGTCATAATCCTATTCGTAAGTCAATGGGCCGCCTATTTGTGCATTGATATCCTCCTTTTTGTTTATTTTATTCATTCCTCTCTTATGAACACGGTTTCAGCGCTCATTTCCGGATATGGACATAGACGCAATAAAAATATTTTGTATTTCTTTATTATATCTTATTTTCCTTAATTGTCCATTCGTTTTTATATAATTTTTCTTCTATTCCTAGAATTGTCTTATGTTTTGTCTACGGCTAATTTTTTATGCAAAAATACCTTTCCCCATTTTCACAGAAAGAAAGGTACCCTGTATTCTTTGTTTATCCCATATGCCAAAACAACCCGTCCTCAGCTGTAGACTCGGCTTAGCGGCACCACTCTTGATTGACGAGCCAACCCATGGTGGCATCAGGGGCCAATTTATCCCGCTCAAATCTTCCGTCAATTAGCACATCCGCTCGTATCAGCGGCAAATCTTACCTCGTCCCATAAATAGCCGGTATAAAACCCACACTTTTTTCCGAAACGCTTGCCGAATCTCTGCCAAAGCATAGCGACCTCCTGCCGGTTCTGCGGATGAAGTGATCGCCTCCCGATAGCGTAATGCCGTCAATATAATCTCGCCCCGTACCTCCTACAGCTCGTCCTGGCTTTGTTATCAAAGGGCAAACCGCCGCAATATCCCAGGTAAGGGATTTTGGCACCCGGACAGGTGATACACACAGCCCGCCAGCCATATAGCACAACCCGGAGTCCTTCGCCATTGTCGCATATCGTCTTCGGTAATATTGATAGCATCTCATTAGTTTCTCACCTTAGCGCTATTTCTCTCCGTTACCCTACAAGATGGTTCCTCTTTCTGAAATCTCACACTGTTTTGGCGTGATTGAGTCTTGTGTCGCCCTTTGACTCTGAGAAGCTCAGGCAGCCGTTCATGCGGTCAATTTTGGGTCTCAGGAAATGGCACTTCGGCAAACTTCCATATTCAGCTCCTGATGCCCGCAGTCATCGCAATAAGACAGCGCCATATTAACTCCTCATAAAAGCCCATTTTCATTGCTCGCCGTACCAGCGTCCGAATGGCTTTGGTACTATAGGGATGTTATAGCGAACATACTGAATCTTGCCGCCGTTGAGCAAATCCCACGCTTTTCATAATCCTGTTTTTCAATCGGCTACTTCCTCTGTTGGCATGCAAATGAAAGCTATTGGTAACATATGCCCGATTCAGCACATTTTATCCGCCCGTAGAGAGTTGCGGAACTGCTCCACCTGCGTACCGCATACAAGGATTCTGCCGGCGTCAAATGGCATATAAAATTCGTCTCTTCCTTAAACTCCTGCAGCTTTTTGGTTATCTATTCCATCACTTGCAGGGCAAACTCGCCGTCTTCCCGAAGCGAGCTTGCCGTTGACGGAGCTGCTGCAGCTCATTTAATCGCGGTAATCCCAAAGGAGAGATCGTAACCGCCTCTAAAATCGGCCGAATTTGGATCGTGGAACGTTTGAGCCGTCCCTTTATAAAAACCGCCCTCGCATAAACGCCAGCGATTGACCGACGCCTTGAGATTTCCCAAATGCACAGGTTTTTGATGCGGGGTGCATCATTTGCAACAATAATCCAGCACCATCATAAGTCTCTTTTCCTTCTTCCCTTTGCCTTGGCGTAAATCATCGGCAAATGTAGGCTAATCGCCCGCTGTTCCAGCGTCCGGTAAAGACCGGCACATCGCTTTTCGTCCGCCGGTTTCTTCCGCTCATACCATGGGCTTAGAGTTATCCGGCAGCCCATCGGCGATACATGACTGTACTTTTATACATTTCGTTACATATCCTCGCCGGTCAGGCTCAGGAAATCTGGACATATGGTCTTAGAAGAGCATTCAATCGCCAGTTCAAAAATATCCTCTAACTCCTTGCCTCGCCATGCGCAGCTCTTCATCATAAAGGAATACACCCGGAAAAGCACCGGCTAGCCCGCCTACCCTGTCCGCCCATATGCACCTTCAGACATACCCGGTCGCCAGCCTCCAGCGGTCGGTCGCAAGACCGGCAGTAATCGTAATAAACGGATAGTCGCTGACCGCCGCCGACTTGGTGGGCTGAGCTTATATTCACTCCTTGAGCCCTGCTCCATGTCCCGCCGCACTATCCAGCACCTTTTCTTCAATGCGCTGACGCTCGCTCGGGCGTCATCTCGCCAACAATCATAATCACTTCGTAATCAAAACAAATATTTTATAGCTCCCGCATATAGGCGCTAAAATCTCATCTATCTCGCCGATGGTAAACTGCCGTACCGCTGCGTCGCCGCTGACAGCACAATGTCGCCGATGACGTCAGCAAGGTATCTAAGGGTTTTCGCATCATTATACCAACATTTGCCAGGCTTCAAAGCCGCCGGTCAAAACCGCTTTCATATCAAACAAGGCAGCAATTCATCGTATCTAAGCGGCTAACCATATCGTGAATGTAAATATAGTCGCTCCGAATGGCACTTCTTTCTTCTTTGTTCAGGACTCTCTGCGTAGCAGCCTCTTTGTTGAGCTGGATTATAAATTAAGCTCCGCTTGGTCGCCACCAGCGCCGAATCCGTATTGAGTTTTCCTTATCGCCGATATAGCGCACACTCTGTGATTTGCGGTAAACATCATCTCAACATATTGACAAAGTCAATCTTGTAGTTGCGGTATTCCCGGTAGGACTTCGCCACTGACGGGCTTTACCCTTTTGAAGTCCAGTGCGTATTCAGACGAAGTTGGCATGGTTTCAATCGGAACACAATGTTGGCATTTAAATGCAGAATCTTTTCCGTTACCAGCCCGACAATTCTCTCTTCTTCTGCGTGTAAACTTCACCACACCTGATCGGCTGACTTTTGACCCTGTCGCCACAATCTTTTCGGCAGTAAATGGCCGCAGGGTAGAACTTTTTCCTGACCTTTACTAGCTCCATAACACTACCTTCTATCTGCTTGGCAGATAAACTTTCCTTGTTTTCTTTGGTTGTTTTTACCAACACACAATATATTGATACACAAAATAATAGTATCACTATATATTGTATAAGTCATGAAATCCTGGAGATTCGAGGTCAAAAAATGGAGAAATTTCACGTACTCTTCCCATTTTTAGATATCTTTTCGGCATTTTTCTCTGACAAGGAAAAACCGTCATGTTGCGTTTTGCTCTTTTAACAAAAGTTTGAGATAAAAAAGGAGTCTGTTTTCAAAACGCCCCTCGGCTTTGGAAACGACCCATTCTTACTTTTGCTCCTCGCTTAGAGATAAATGTCTATTTTTCCTGGCTTTCTTCATATACACACATTCCGGTAACAATGTCCGGCAGTAGTTTTTTGTTTTATGATAATCTTATTGTCCTGCGAAATCGCATAACGATAGAGATACAATATAGCCCACTTCACCATCAAGTCCCGCCAACATAAATCATTACCGGAAATAACAAAATCCATAAAAAATATATCCTATCATAAATATCCTGCTTACCCGTTATTTCATTATAAACCGTTAGATAAGAATCTTATAGAGCTGATGTTCCTGAATCACAAAAAGAAAATCTCCCTTTTTCATATTCTTCTTGGAGCTTTCCTCACAGCTCAATCATAGAAAAGAAAAATCGCTAAAGAAAGCTTTTAGAATCTGTTATTCACCTTGGCGTCTTCTTTTCTATGACCGCCATATCTTTGTTGTCTCACCGGTTTTCTGCTTTTCTTCTTCACTATCGACCGCCCATGTTTCGGGCTTAGCGAAACGAATATAGCGCGCCCGGTCAACAACAGATAAAGATTCTGAGTGCACCGCTATATTCTCCTCGAAAGCGCGCGGAATTGTCCGAATCGTATCCAAAGAATTGGCATTTAAAATAACGATATAGTTAACTTGTCTTCTGTAATCATTCGGAGTAGTCATTCAAGAAAGAGATAATGTCATTAGCGGCAACCATCTCTATCAGCATATCTCGGTATTTTACCGCGCTTCATCGAATGGCGATAAGGTTAATGTGGTCGTACTGTTTAGATTACTGACGGCATAGGCAATTTGATTAGCGGTTACTGCCGTAAGAGCCACTTTGTGAGAAACCGGATACCGAGCAATGGTTTCTTTTTCTAAATCAATAGCAATAAAATCCTCAATAATCCCCATTCCACTAATTCCGGTGGTTTCAGAAATAGTTGTTGATTACAATCGGGCATTTCGCAAGGCCTGCCTCTAATCCAGAGAATGTGTTCTTTTTGCCTTTTTAATGTAATTAATTAAGTAACAGTACAAATCGCTTTTCTTTATAATCCTGATGGTTGTTATAATCAGCCCTATCTTTTTTCTCCTTGAGCCCATTGAGGGGACATAATAAAATGCCCCTCATACGCAGCTATCATTGCCGCAAATCCCCATCACTATTATAACGGCAATTGTACCCAAGGATGTTTTATCCTGTTTTCATAATCACCTATCCAGAAAAAGCAAAACCTTCATTTCCGATTAAAAAGGTAATAACGTGTCCTCTTTCCCCCATAGCAATCAGTAATCCGGCCAACTGCCATACAGCTTAAAGTCAAAAAATCCTCGGCACATCATCAGCCAAAAGCATTTTTCAAGATCAAAGCATCGGCGTTCGATCCGTAAAGCTTCCCAACACAAAATAGTACCGATTGCTGTCGGGGGAACTGATAGACCTTTTTGGATTCCAGCAGCGCCCCTTCACCGGAAAATACATCGCTTATACTAAAGGTAGTAACTCTGTATGCTTCATCGGTATTTTGTTGTTCAATGCAAAAATACCTTTCTCACCGACACTTAATTGTATGACGTCTTCCGGTAGGATATTTACTTTCTCACCGGATAGCCGGTAACCGTATCATCGCCTGTATTACTCCGCCCAATCACAACACTCGTTTTACAGTTCTGGATTTTGATAACCGCTTTTGATGTTTTCTATTTTTTGTTTGGTTAAATCATAGCAATATAAATCTGCGTCCGTACCGGTTTCATTAAAATCATCAAAATATAAGTTGTCCCTTTCTTAAAACGATTTTATTTTAAAATGCATATTACTATATGGATAAAAACTCGCTATGGCATGAATCGAAAGTATTTTCTTTTGTTTTATGTCATGTTTTCAAAAAATCACCAATGGTTCATCCTCATCACTGGTCTACCAACGGCTTTTTCCATGGTATTCCAAATAGACAATATAAAGGTCATTATAAACGGCACCCTGCTATCTTATTCTTTACCCGGCGGCAAAGTAGCGGCTTTGTGAAGTCATTGGATATCAAATAGACTATATTCATATGCTTCTCTATATCCGCAATATTTTCCAGTGCTAACAAAAAGATTTCGTCATAAATCCTAATAAACCGTCTTTTTTATCCTTTATTTTTCCGGTAGTTCGATTTATGGATAGGTCAAACCCTTTATGGAAATAACCGGCTTGCAAATAGCCTCTACCCTATCGATGTTTTTATTGTTTTCTTTTCTTCCTTTTCTTCCTTTTTGTTCTTCTTTTTCTTGCTTCCCTGCTCTTCCTTCCCTTGGTTCTTCCTTCCCCTGCTCTTTTTCCGGGCTTATATTCTTTCGCAGTGCAGGCTATCAGTAAAACAACAGATACACCACATAGTATCGTTTTCGTTTTATGTTTAGTCTTTATTTAGCTTCTTTGTTTTTTGTGTATTTAGGCAATCCGCATTTGTTAAAATTTCTACTTACGATAACTCAACTCTCTTATATTTGGTGAAATTTTCTGTCCTCGTGCAAAGATATTCTATAAAGAACTGTTTTTTTACTTTTATTTTTGAATATCAATCTTTTGTTTGTCAATTATTTTCATTTTTGATATTTTTGTTTTAAAATCATACTTTTTTCGTAGGATAGCTTGCTATTTATAGTTATCTATTTGCCGGCTTTGTTGTCTATGATTTCGCTCCAAGCCTTAAAAAAATCAAGCTGGTCATCGTAGCTTTTTCCACTTTAAAAACAGAATCCTTATCACGAAAAAGCTTATTGTCCCACATAAAAAGGTGAGATAGCAAATGCCATCTCACCTTAAACCCTGATTTTTATTCTCTAAACTTACCAATGCCATCCATTCTGATTGAAGAATCAAAACCCCATGGCATTATGCTAGGGTTTTTATACTGCGTTTCTTTTCTTTGTTTTGCACCTTTATTATCATCAATTTCGATACAGGAACCCGATCCTACGGTTCTGCCGCACCACGAATAGCGAACTTCTGACCTTTTCCATAGCGATAGGTCCACCACCGATCGTCATTTCAACGTTATCGCCAGGCATGCATTATCAACACCCTCCGGCAAATTGATAATACCGGTAATATCGGTGGTGGTGAAATAGAATTGCGATGTAGTTGGAGAAGAACGGCGTATGACGACCACCCTCTTCTCTTCAATACGTAAACCTGAGCTTTGAACTTGCTGTGTGGAGATGCTGCCTTGCTTTGCCAAACTCACAGTCCCTTTCGATTTCATCTTTGTACGCCACGTAGCACACGCCGATGTTATCACCAGCCCGACCTTCGTCCAAAAGCTTACGGAACATTTCGATACCGGTAATAACCACCTTTCTCGGTTTGTCCATCAAACCAACGATTTTATTTCGTCCTGAACGTGCAGAGTACCTCTCTACCTTACCGGTAGCAACGGTACCAATGACCGGTATGAGAATATCCTCGACAGGTATCAAGAACTATTTATCAGATCGTTTTGAACTATTCCGGAATGTACTTTATCATATTCTTCAATCAATTCCAATACCTTAATGCCCATTCTCGCTGCTCCTGATCTTCCAGTTTTCAAAGCAGAGCCACGGATAATCGGGGTATCATCTCCCCGGAAACCGTATCGCTCAGCAAATCTCTAACCTCTCCATTTCAAACTAAATCAATAATTCTTATCTTCAACCGCATCACACTTTGTTCATGAATACACACGTACGATGGAATAATAAGATATGCTCTGCTTGCGCCATATATAACACCATCGGTAGTGGCCATTACTAAGATAGAGCCGTCCATCTGTGCAGCACCAAGATCATGTTCTTTACATAGTCGGCGTGGCTGGGCACAACGTGCAGTGACGGTTGTTGCTCTCATATCAATGTGAGAAGAGTTAATGGTAATACCACGCTCTTTTTCTCTTCCGGAGCTCACTAATCTTATCAAAATCAGTAACTCACCGGTTCCTAATCTGTCATAAAGTCTTGGTAATGGCTATGTCAAAGTGGTTTCAATGTATTGTCCATTGTTCCAATGTTAACGGGAGGTTTACACTGGCTACCCGCTTTTCCCATTTCAATAATCCTCCTTGTTGTTGTCATCACTTCAAATTATATTTATATCTGTTTTTTGTGCCTTTTCTGATTTTTACATAATTCAGCCTTTTATAAATCCCAGCTGCAAAATCATTCAAAACGCGATTTATTCTGTTCTTCTGCCAAAATCTTTTCTGATGTTTTCGGTAACTGCTCATAGTGATGAACCCACTGAGTAGGTACCACGTCCCTGCGTCTTAGAAACGTAAGTCTGTCACAATCCGAACATTTCCGAAAGCGGTACAAAACGATGAACGTTTTGTGCCCGGGCAACGCGTCCATACCTTCAATCCGACCACGACGGGAGTTGATATCACCGATACTGTTTCACCCATGTACTTTCCGGTACGCTAACGTCAACCTTTCAGTAATCGGTTCCATATTACCGGAGTTACCCTGCACGCCTCTTTAACGCCATCGAACCGGCAATCTTAAACGCCATTTCCGAGGAGTCAACTTCGTGAAGACTGCCCAATAATCCGCCCGATCACCAACCACGGATAACCTGCCAGTACACCGACTGCATTTGCTTCCCGAATACCGTTGTCCACCGCCGAATGTACTTTTCTGAATCGCACTGCCGACAACCCAGCTGATAAACCTGCATTCTTTTTCGCCACTGACATCCATCGGAGTAAAGCGAACTTCACAGTGACCGGTTGACCGCCGGATCAATGAACGAACCTACCTCTTCCACATCAAACCGGTATGGTAATGGTTTCTTTGTGCTAAATTTGGTGGTGCACCGATTTGCCTCTACCTTAAACTCACGGCAGACGGTCAACGATAATCTCTATGGAATTGCCTACATACCAGGAGATAATGGCTTGACCGGCTTTGATTGTGAGTAAGTCTTAAAGGCCTGGCCCTTCTGCCAGTTTTGCCAGCGCGCCAATCCCATCTTTTCCTGACCTGCCTTGAAGCGCGCTCAATCGCAACCGAGATAACCGGTTCCGGAAATACTATGGATTTCAAGGATAACCGGATTTTGCTTATCACAAAATCGTATCACCAGTTGTCGTCAGCTGGAAGCCAACTGCTGCACATCACCGGAGAAGACCTTATCGATTTTCCCGCTTACGGATGTATCCAAAATACGGCCCAATTCTTTCGTCCCAACCCTTTGTGAGCGAGATAAGAGCCGCATTTGCCGTACCCGAGTATAATACCCGGAAGAGTTACCTGACGAATCCATCCGTCATAACTAAACGCCAACGCCGCAAACGGCTCGGTGTCCGAAGAATGACGCTCTACCACTTCCTCTGTGCCGGGTTTTACACCGGTAATCGCCGGAATAACTGAGCGGGCAACATGCGCTACAACCGCATCCAACAGCTGACTCTTTATTCTGGCGCGCCGAACCGCACAGCACCGGAATAACCTGAACTGCACCACGATGCCTAGTGCCGCTCTTAATTTTCCTCGATTTCTTCCTCGCTGATGTATTTGTCCATCAAAGCTCGTCGGTTTCAATCTTGACCATTTCAGCCCGATAAAGCTCTGATGACCATCGACCATATCGGCAGGAAATGTCCTTTCTTCAATATCATTGCCTGTAAATCATCTTGTAGTAGTAAGCCTCTACTAACTGTCAACAATGCCGGAAAGTTTTCTTTCCATTGGCAGCTGAATCGGCACATGTTAGCACCCAATCATCCTTCCATCATGCCGAACAACATTTGCAAAAAGTCTGCACCCGAGCCAGAACCATCCTTGTTACGAACGCCATCTCAGCATAATATATTTTATCCGCTTGCCGCCAAACTGCCTGGATTATGTAGCTCTATTGACCGCCTTGGCGCAGAATACGCAACGGCACTATCCAATACACGCGCAATTTAGAACGCCCCAATCACGGTAAAGTCAACGTGTCCGGGCGTAACAATGATATTAATGTGGCTGTCTCTTCCAGGCGCAAGTGGTTGTCGCCGAAGTAATGGTGACACTTTCTCGTGTCTCTGCCCATCCCATCCATGCCTCCAGTTTCCCTCCCACTTATGTCCGACCTGAGATACAAAAACAGATTCTTCAAGGTCGTTTACCTGCATCAATATGCGCCATAATTCCACATTTCTTGTGCGCTCTTAATGGGTATTATTCATTTTCCAAAGTTTTTCCTCCTTTGCTCACGAGCCGAAATTAATCAGTTGCCGCCGCTAATTAACGATAGTTAGGAGCAATGCCTGTTATTTTTGCCGTCATTTTGCGGTTTCTTTCCTTTTCTAACTGATAAAAGCCGGTGTTATTTAAAAGAGTCCCACTGTTCTGCTGGCGAATCTTTTCTTATGGAGTCTTTTCTCCACGCGCTTGCGGAATATAAGGTCGGCAACTAACGCAGTGTCAAAGCTCAAAGCTGCTCATTCCTGCATGAACTTCCATCGGCAATCTTGATGGGGGTAGCACCGCCAACCCGGCGAGCTCTTTACTCCCATAAGACTGCATTGTTTAATGCGCAAATATGGAATAATTTCAACCGTTTTTCCATTTTTTGAAACCTTTCAAAGGTCTATACAATCTTCATACGTTCCTCTTTTTCCTTCGTCCAGTAGATATTATTAACAGCTTGGTTACAATTTTTCACCATCCAACCTGATCCGGCAAAACATCTCCTCGCACATGTCCTTTACGTGGCACGTTACTTCCCTCCCACACGTCGCGTTAAATCATCGGTACTCAGCCTTCCGTTTCGTGCAACGATAATACTGGTTATCCCAGCACACCAGTGGCGGAGTTTTGTTTCTGATTCCCGTCTGATTTGTTACGCCTGCCGGAAATTGCTGCCGGCTTTGCGGTCCTCGAAAATCGTATCACTTCTGAACGAGCCTCGCTTTCCGCCGTGGCCACCCCAGCGCATCTACGTACCACGAACGACGTGGGGTAACGAGCACTCCGGTAAGTCCTTACCACGACCACCACGACAAAGTCAACGTTGCGTCTTCGTGTACACCTTCCGCCCGGAATATCATGAAACCGAACTCCATTGCGTTGGGTCGTGACGCGTCTCTGGCGATTTTTCTAAGCGCCGAGTTCGGCTGTTTTCGAGTAGCGGTTCAACGGCAGCATGCAAACACCTCTTTTGCGGAGAGCGCACTCGTTTGGTCGCTGGTCAAAAGAGTTGTAACCTTCTTTGCAGCGCCGGAGCTGTTGATTCTTTCTTTCTCGGCGGACTTTCTTCCGCTTCTTCTGACTAACTGGTTAAATGTTGGCATTCCTTTCACCTCCAAATATTGATTATTAGTGCCGCTAAACTCTTCTTTTTCAGCCATAGCAGTGCAAGCCTAAAACAGACGTCGCCCAGTTATTGTATCATACTCTTTCCAGAGTCTGGCAAGTGATTTTTAACACCAATCATCATCTTCTTTCTTTGCACTGAAATACTCGGTAGTCGCCGCCTCTTCCGCTGGCAAACTACAGCTCCAGTCATACCGGCACAATAAAGTGCAAGGCACTTTCTTATTATAACAGGGAAAACCGCAGCAGTCCTCCCTGCCAAATTCGCCGTGCGGCACTTCCGCTTTCTGATGAGCAAACTCCTAAACGCAAGAGTTCTTCGCCGGTCAGTACCATATCGCCGGCATAGCTTCCATCCTTTTTAGCCGAACATTCATCATCAGCGGCTTTGTCGCTCACGCCCTCTCGGTCAAAGCCGAGCTAACCCTTCTGCCACACACACCCTTTGAACCGCATTTCCTTCAGTAGTAATCCTCGCTCCGCCGAGCAAACCGGCAACGTCCGCTTTGGGCAAAGACCGGATCTTCAAGCGAAAATATGCCGTTCTCACCCGGCATCGCCGTCAGCTCCCGCCGGCTTTTGGCAAAATATTCCCCGTCCCGCTTCTAAATAAAGCAAAAGCTGGAGCTGCAAACCATAATAACGAGAAGTTTGCATAATCCAGCGCATGGTCGCTGGTTTTCATAATCTAAGACCGAAAATAAACCACATTTCCTTCCTTACTGATATCCATCCGCAATCCTTCTAAGAAAACTCCGGTTCCTCCGTAGTGCAGACTCGCCGCATCTTCCGCCCGAAACTAGAACTTCTTCCTGATATCTGGGAGCCTCACTCCGCTGCGCACTTTGCAGCTGCATTGTTTGTACCGCCCGGCCAGCTATCTCCGTCAGCCGCCCGCTAAAACCGTTGCGATGCTGCCGTCGATAGAGCTTTTCGCAGCTCTCCTGCAAGCCTCCTGCCGCTGCCGCTTTTAGGGTCTCATATTCTTTCCTCAGTCAGCACAAGCACTGACTCTTTTCTGCTGGCGGCTCAGCCGGAGACTTCCAGCACCTTATGCAAGAAGTTTCAGTACTCAATCTCGCTCCGCTTCGATACGTGCACAATCTCCCGCACCTTGACGCCATAGTGAAGAAAACGCCGAAATGCGGCAGTGCATAATAGCTTTCAAGCGAGAAATACTCATCTGCCGCCCTCCGGCATATAACCTCTCTGCCAGTGTACCGCGCAATCTCTTCCGCCGGCACATACATGCAGGCTCTGCCAGCCGCCGAACACCCCCGCCCAGCGGCGATAGCTTTTTAAGCTTCCAGCACACCGCCAAAAAGTTAGGATTTTCCCCGCTCACGTAGGTACCAAGTTTCAGAAAACTCACCAAAGTCGGTCTCGAGAGGTTACCTGTTCGTGTTCCTGCCACCATTTCCTGCCAATTTCTTAACCTCGTTATGGAGCAAACATCTGCCCAATTTGATAATATAAGCTCGCCGGCCGCTCGGCTTTGCTCGCTCCCGCCGTGGTCGTCGCACAGCTACACAACCTCGGTCGCACTCAAAAAGACTCGGCAAAATGCTGAGCTGTGCCTTAAAAATACCGTACGCCGACCTTCCGCCAGACTCGCTCCGGCGGAAGTCTAGCACCCGCCGCCCCAATCGGAGAAACCATGGTCGGACTCATCACTGGGCATCGCGAGTTTCTGCTAAGCCAACCGCAAAGACAACCCTTTGTCTTGCGGAAGTCTGGTGGCGTTCTAAGCCGCCGACCACACCGGATCCGGCGCTGCGGCGGCGCGCATACCTAATCTCGCTCATACCGGCAGAGAGCAGCCGCAAAATCATCGATTGAAATCAACGAATCCGCACCATTTCGTCATAGCCGGTCTCTTGCGGGCCGCCGGGTCTTTAACGCAACGCCATACAGCGCAAGTAACCCGCAAAAGGTATCCTGCAATTTTTCTCCGGCTTGTCGATACTGCGAAGCCTTCACACCCAACTGCCCGCCGCCCAGCCTCTCACCGCCTGCCGCTCCACTTTCACGGGAACACCCGCCGCTTCTGCCAGATAGCTTTGAGTCATCACACTCTCCTGGCAAAGCCTTTTCCTGCTTAGCTGCCTTTGGCTAACTCCCGTAATATCCGCCAAAAGCTCCGCCAGTTCCGGTGATAGCTCTTCAACCGGCGATGATGCAGTACTGCAAAACCATGCCTGACGCATTACAACAACCAGCGACTGACTTCTGCTCCTCCGACTTTTCCGCTTTGCCTCGCTGTCCCAGTCCGGCAGTTGCAAGCATTTTTCAAATGCTGCATCAGCTCTTCATAAAGCGAAAGTCCGGTCTCGCACCGTTTGCATGCGCGACTCACAAAAGTCGTTACTGACTGTATGCAGCGAATGGTTTCTTTTTATCTCCGAAAAGTCTCGAAGCCGGTACTTCCCGGAAAATCCGCTCAGCTTTGTCGGCATTATTCTTTCCAAATTGCCGCTAAAACGGCGCAATATCCTCCCGAAACCGGTACCCCGCTCATAGACATACAGCATTTTTCTCCGCCAGCATAGCGCAGCTCTTCTTCCACCAGCCTGCCTGCTGCCAAATGAATATGCTTGCGATGGTTTCTGTCGCCGGGCAGTTCCGATTTTGAGACAGCTCCGGCCTCAACCTAAACAGCTCCGGCGATATCCCCGCCGCTGCTCTTCCGATTAAGGTCAGCTTTTCTTTCTTCTCGACCTTTGTCGCAGCTACTGATGGAGCTTTTACTTCATAGCCCGCCGGATAGCGCGCAACCGCTAATTTGCTGGCTTTTTAATGGTTTCTATAGGAAAAAGCAATATGCACCGCCTCTGTCTCTTCCCTAAGACGGATAATATTTCCAGCTGAATCCGGCACAAAGCCGTAGAGTGCCGTCCACAAAAATCTCCAGTACTCAGCGAAAAGTCGTCGCAGCAGCCGCGAACATTCTCCAGCGCCGCCTCGACCGCAAAATATTCCTGCTTCAGCGCCGCTTTGATATGCGCCGCCAGCAGCGCCTGCCAGCTCCGCCGTTTTGTCCCGCAAAGCTCTGATATTTGCGCCGCCGCTTTCCAGCCCTTCCGGCGTCGTTTGATATTGATAGCATTTCGGGCAATTTGCTGGTGCCAGATGCACGCAGCGGTTCTTCTGCCGGGCGTGCCAGTACCGAGAAATGTTCCTCGCCCCCTTCCAGAAGCCGGTAACAACGTGCCGCCCTCGCTGCTCTTTCAGCAATCTGGCCGGCGCCGGCACTCATTTTGCAGGCGGTAAACCAGCTCGATTAGGACCAAGGACTTCGAGTTTAGGAAGTCCTTTTCCGCCGTTTTTGCGCCAAAAGCTGGCGCTGCATTGTGTAGCAGTAGCATTGCCCGGCACGAAACACCACGCCCGGCGCAAAGAATCTGATCGCCGCCGCACGCAAGGTTTTGCGTTCCTGCATAGCATGCACTTTTCTTGAATAGGGTTTGCCCGGGTGCGAATCTCCAACATTTCCACCGTCCGCCTTCTCGCCCATATGTCATTTTCGGCCTCATCCCTCGCCCACGTCCTGCTTTCGGTTAAAGCGCAGCTTTCTCTGATACCGGTAACCCTGTCTCTTTTTCGACTGTCCGCCCGAGAGACATGCGACCTACGAAAATGCTACCAACGCAGTCGGTCGCGGTTCCTCTTTTCCGGCAATTTCGCACTTTTCTTAGTCAACTGCTGTCTGAATAAAGTTCAAAAGCTTTCGGCTGTCGTTTCTGGTATCGTCCGGCACTACCCGCTTGCGTCGACCGCCTTGATATTTAATTTCTTGACGTCCAAACAGCCCAGAGCGTCCCCATGCAGCGAAAACAGCACCAGCGCCTGCAGCTTTTTCAATCAGCTCCTCGTCCTCGGTGTCTTCGACACGATAATGCCAAAGGGCTTACCCAAAATCACATTCACATAACCGCTGCCCAGCCCGGCTTAATCAGTGCCAAAGAGCTTGCCATCAGATAGTCCTGGCTATGGCTGGATTTTTGATTCGGCAGATTCACGATGGGCACGCCGGTAGCCGTAATCGAGCCGGCAGCACATGACCAGATTGGAAATTGATAATCATATCCTTTTTATGCGCAATTTGTCCAATGGAAGATACATTGCCGCCAATACATTTTTCAGGTCAACCGCCGCCAAAAAGTTCACCTGCCGCATCAAATGCCCGCCATTTTGCCATCGGGCAGGTCGTCATCCATGCTGTCTGCCATTGCCAGCTGATAAAACAAATCCAGTTCGTTATACGACTTCAAACAATACGCAATGTATTCTTCTTTAATGCCTTTTTCTGATAGCGATGATACCAGGTATAATTGATAAACCGACTTTTTCATCGTTTAGGTTTTTGGCAACTTCAATCCTCAGCAAAGACAGGTCGGTACTGACACAGTCCAGGGGAATGTCCTTAGTGCTTCCAATTCTCTCTCCAAAAGCTCCGGCAGCTTATGAATAAACTTTTCACATTTTTCTCGGTGGTTTGACATCTGTCGTCAAGTATTTTCAAAATAAAACCGTTTTCGCCTCGGTTTCCGTAATTTGACAAATCACCCGGCCTTCATAGGGATTAACAGATGAGCGTACCAATCTGCATTTTTGCCGCTGACCAGATAAACCTGATAATCACTTTCTTCCAGAATGTGCTCAATCAACGCCAACGATCTGGTAATATGACCAAAACCTCGTATCCGAAAACATAATATCCTATTGTTCTCATAGCTCTCCCATTGCGGACCTGCTCGCCGCCGCTCTTTCTTTCAGTTATCAAAACTGATCGATTTTCGGATTGTCTGAAAAATGCCGGTTTTTGCGCTTATTTTCCTTTTGTTCCCGTTTACAGCACCGCTTCTAACTTCTTTCGACTCAATTTTTGCTGGCACTGCGCCCATAATGTTGTCTACCGCTTTGCCGCCGACTAAAAACAATCATTGTCGGAATACTCATCACCCGATAGCTTTTGGTAGTCTGCCGTTATCATCGACATTCAGCTTGCTGACCTTTACCTACCCTCATATCTCGGTTGCCAGCCCGCTGATTACCGGCTCATCATCTTGCAGGGGCCACACCAATCTGCGTGCAAAAATCTCAATACCGGTACTCTCCGACTATTTAATATTGTTCAAAGTTTGTATCTCAGTAAATTGTAATGCCATTTTTATTCCTCCATTCTTTTCGTACCATTTAATTCTGTTTCTTCATTATAATGGATTTCAAACCGCTCGTCAAGCCCTCGCCTGTTGAGGATCGTGCGTTGCACGCTATGTGTTCAGAAACCGGTTCTGACGCACGCCACACCTGTTTTCCGCTTTTTCGATACCAACTATGCGGCACTCTGTTTTTCCGGCAGTACGAAGCGGCTCGCTTGCTCGCCCTCCTTCGCCATCTCATGCCTATCTTCGCCTGCTTACATCTTTTTCTTTCCGGGACAAAAAGCCTTGACTTTTTATGAGATCTCTGCGATAATATTTTTCGTGTTTAGCAAGGCTGTATTTGAAGTTTAATATGGCGATATAGGAATCTGCCGGTTTCAGCCTGAAACCTGACCTTCGAAAGGTGGTATTTTGATGCAGATTGAGAAAGTATTAGCTAGCGCGGCTGAAAAATAATTTAACGCGAAGAAGAGCTCGCCGACCGCTGCGAATTATCCAAAGGCTTTATCTCGCAATTAGAACGAGATTTGACTTTCGCCCTCTTTAGATAGTCTCAAAGGATATCTTGGAAAGTCTCGGGAACGAGCTTATGGAGTTTTTAGCGAAAAGAAGAAAAAGGTGCTCAAGGGAAAGATTTTTCCTGAAAACCGATAGGAGCTGGGCTATCAGGTCAGCTGGATTGTCCCGGAATGCCCAGAAAAATCAAATGGAGCCGATTTTGCTGTCCTTGGAGGCGGGCGGGCAGTTTTGAGCTTTGCCCTGACCGAGGGCGAAATCTTCGGCTATGTCTTTAAGCGGCAGTGTGCGCTAAACCTGAACAAACAGGTGTACCGGCTGAAAAAGGGCATAGCTGATACCCCGCTAACGGCTATCACAGCCTGCATAACCGCTCCACGAAGCCTGCCACGCTCCTGCTGATATCAACTCCGGCCTTGTTTTTAGTGCAGAGCTAAGCAGGGAATACGAGCACCGCTGGTATCGGGCTTCGCCCCTGCAGTGCTTTCCCTTTTGCGGCGGCATACCATTTATTTCACAAGGACTGTCTTAAAAACAGCGAGCGTCCGCTACGAATCAGACCAAGGTTTGCTGTCGGAGTTTAATAAAAAGGAACTCCGATTTATTTACAAGGAGAAAAAAATGAGCAATCGATTGATCGAGGGAATTCATCTGGTAAAAAGAATATGACGGTGCCAGAGTTGTCGATAATATTGACTTTTTGCAAAAAGCGTGAATTTTTAACCATTTTGGGCCCCAGTGGTCGCGGCAAAACGACAACCTTGTGAATGATTGGCGGGTTTGAAACACCGACCTCCGGCGATATTTTATTAAACGGCAAAAGCATTGTTGATTTACCGCCCTACTCCCGCCCGATTAACACTGTTTTCCAAAAATATGCCCTGTTTCCGCATATGTCCATTTACGATAATATTGCCTTTGGCTTGCATATCAAGAAAATGGCAAAGTCGGAAATTGACAAGCGAGTCAGCAAAATGCTGCACCTTGTTAATTTGGACGGCTTTTGAAAAGCGGCGAGTCAATTCCCCTGAGCGGCGGACAGCAGCAGGGATTGCGATTGCTCGGGCGCTGGTCAATGAACCGCAATTTTGCTGCTGGACGAGCCTTTAGGAGCACTGGATTTAAAGTCTCGCAGCAGAAATGCAGCTTGAGCTGAAATATATGCAGCAGGATTTGGGAATTACTTTTATTTATGTTACGCACGACCAAGAAGAAGCGCTCACGATGTCGGATAAAATCATCATTATGAACAAGGGCAAGATTCAGCAGGTCGGTCTCGCCGATTGATATTTACAACGAGCCGGAAAATGCGTTTTGTAGCGGATTTTTATCGGCGAAAGCAATATCCTTCCCGGTGTATTCACGAAGCTCGGTAGTTGAGTTTGCCGATACCATCTTCCCCTCGCATCGACACCGGCTTTTGCCAAGGACGAGGCGATTGACGTGGTGGTTCGTCCGAGGATATCGAAATCACAAACGGCGACAACGCACAGATTCATGGCGTGGTTGACCGATTGTGTTTAAGGGCGTCTATTACGAAAATGATTGTCGTAGAAACGGCAGAAATGGTTGATTCAAAGCACGACTCCGCATGTGGAAGGTGAGGAAGTCGGGCTGTTTATCGCTCCTGATTTAATTCACATTATGAAAAAGGAGGCTTTAGAGGCATTGAGAAAATATAGTGCGCTCCCCATGTTATTTGACGGCTCTGTTTATTTTGTTGCCGCTGATTCTAATCCTTTATTATAGCTTTAACCATAAAAACGGCACAACCGGCGAGCTGGTCTTTTCGTTTGCCAATTATGTCAATTTGTTTCACCCGCTTTATCCTCAAGGTTTTTGCCAACTCTATTTATCTGGCGGGCTTAGCAACCCTGATTTGCTTGATTTTAGTCTACCCGATGGCGATGATTATTTCCAAAATGAAGCATTCTGCAAACGGTGCTGTTGCTTTTTATCTTGCCGATGTGGATGAACTTTTTGTTCGTACTCTATTCGTGGATGGCGATTCTGGGCAGAAACGGTTTTTATTAACCGAATGCTTTCGCTGCTGGGTATTCAGTTGGAGCCACTTTTGATAACAATAACGCCGTACTGCTCGGCATGGTGTATAACTTCCTGCCTTTTTATGGTACTGCCGATTTATACGGTCCTTGTGAAAATGGATAAGAGTCTGATTGAGGCGGCTTATGACTTGGGCTGCCCGCCTTGGCTCACTATAAGGTTATCTTTCCATTATCGCTCCCTCGGCGTTATGTCCGGCGTAACCATGGTCTTTATGCCGGCGGTCAGCACCTTTTGTTATCTCCGACCTTTTGGGCGGCGGGCAAAGCGTGTTAATCGGAAACTTAGTGCAGGAGCAGTTTATGAAGGTCAACAACTGGAGCTGGCTCTAGCGATTTCCGTTATCCTGATGCTGTTTATTCTGATGTTTATGCGACTTTTGCACAAAATTGACGAGTAAATACGAAGGAGTCCGTCAAATGAAAAAGAGCTTTAGCGAGAATTTATACTTTTTAATATTTTTCTTTTGTATGCGCCGATTTTGGTATTGATTATTTTTCTTTTAATAACTCGAAATCGACCGTCGCTTGGGAGCGGATTTTCCCTGCGCTGGTATTCGGAGCTGTTTAAGGATAAAAGCATTATGAAAGCCCTGTACTACACCCCTGCTGTGTTGTACTGTCTTCTGCAGTGGCAACGGTCTTCGGAACCATTACCGCTTATGGGATTCATCATCTGCGTCAGCGGCCGAAAAAGATTTTATTGGCGGTCAATAACATTCCGCTGCTTTAACCCCTGATATCGTTACTCGGTATTTCATTGATGGCTTGAGCTTTTTCCGCTTTGGCGGTGCTCCGCTTTTAGCTCGGCTTTTTACGACAATGCTGATTGCGACACATTGCCTTTAATGTGCCCTATGTCATCTTGTCGGTTCTGCCCAAGCTCTCACAAATGCCGAATGATACGGTCACGCCGCTATGGATTTGGGGGCTACGCCTTTTATGCTTTCCGCAAGGTCGTTTTTGCCGGAAATTCAGCCCGGCATTATCACCGGTGCGATTATGGCGTTTACGATGTCCATTGACGACTTTGTTATCAGCTATTTTTACCGCCGGCGTCGGGGTTACCAATTTGTCCATTAAGATTTATACCATGGCAAGACGGGTATCAAAACCCAGCATCAATGCATTATCAACCCTTGATGTTTATTGCGGTTTTGATTTTGCTGTTGCTGGTCAATAAATATTCCGATGATACGGAGCAGCTTATGGGCCAAGGCTCGACGCTCTGTTTTGCTTTTTGATAGCTTTAGGGCTGCTGCCCTGATTTTTGAGGATTCTTATCATTTTTAAGGAGGTATGCATTGAAAAAGATTATTGCCGTTTCTTTTCCTACTTTTCCCATTTGCCGGTTGCGGTCAAAACAGCGGGAAAAACTGTTCATATGTTTTTAACTGAGGGCGATTATATCAACGAGGATTTGTTAGATGATTTTGAGAAAGAAACCGGTATCACAGGTCATTTACGATACCTTTGCCACCAATGAAGATATGTGGGTTCGTTGTACGCAAGGCGGCAACGATTACGATGTGCTGTTTCCGTCCGATTATATCATCGAAAAATGATTCGGGAGGACCGATCCGGAACTGGATTTAAGCAGCCCCGAACCCGAAAAATATCGATCCCGCTTTGCTAATTTGGACTGATCCGGCCATCGCTATTCCGTTCCTTATTTTTGGGGCTCCGTCGGCATTCTTTATAACACAGACGATGGTGGATGATCCGGTCGATAGCTGGTCAATCCTATGGAATGAAAAATATGCCCAAAAATCCTGATGCTGGATTCGCAGCCGAGACTGGTTTAATGGTGGCATTAAAGCTCCTCGGCTATTCGATGAATACGAAAAACCTTGATGAGCTGTCTGCCGCCAAGGATTTGCTGCTCACAAAAGCCGCTGGTGCTTCTATGCTCGGGGATAATGTCAAGGATATGATGTCTGCAGCGAGAGGTCACGGCGTCTGCTGGTCGCGAGGCGTATGCCGTTATGCAAGAGTCTCGATGATTTTGCTTATGCGATTCCGCAAGAGGGCACCAATTACTGGTTTGACAATATTGTCATCGCCAAGATGCACCGCATCTGGAAGAAGCTTATCAGTTCATTGATTTTATGTCATGCGGGCGAAACCGGCAAGAAGAACACCGATTATATTTTTACGGTACACCCAATACAGCAACCTTTGAGCTGCTGGACGACGACAGTAAAGCCATTCTCTGTCGTTTCCCTTTGCCGAGCTGCAAAACAAATCGGTACTTTTTCATGATCCGCAAGACTTTATTCATCAATACAATCAGATTTGGACCGAGTTTAGGTCATTGCGCAGTAAGCGGATGCTCAATATCCACTCTGCACCTGACAAACAAAGACCTAGAGCGATCACGACATATCAAAGGAGGCTTTATGTCGTATTTTAAGAAATGCAGTGCTTTTCCTTATCGCAGCAGCCTTTGTTGTTTTCGACCGGTTGCACTGAAAAGACCAAAAACCATTACGGTTTTTAATTGGGGTGATTATATCAACGAGGAGCCGCTGGACGATTTTGAGGCAGAAACCGAATTCGGTGATTTATGATACCTTGCCAGCAACGAGGATATGGGCAAAGTTTTCCACCAGCGCCAATTCTTATGATGTGGTTATCCCGAGTGATTATATGATTGAGCGCATGATTAAAAAGATTTCGATCCTGCCGCTGATCACGAAAAGCTCCCGAATCTGGCGAATCTTTATCCGGATTTTACTAAGCTGCTATGATCCGGCAATCGCTATTCTGCGCCTTATTTTTGAGCTCCACCGGAATTATTTATAATACCAAGGCAATACAAACGCCGGTTGATAGCTGGAAAAATCCTTTTTGGGACAAAAACCTATCAGGATAAAAATCATCATGCTGAATGTCCAGCGGACGTCGCTTTATGGTAGCATTAAAAATCCTAGGCTATTCCATGAATACCACCAATCCCGCAGAGCTATCTGCCGCCGGCAAGCTCCTCATTGAGCAGCGACCGCTGGTGCTGGCTTATGCCGAGGATAATGTCAAGGATATGATGCTCCAAGGCGAGGGCGATTTGGCACCGATTTGGTCGGGGAGGCTTATGGTGATGAATGAATCGCCGGATTTTTAAGTATGTTATCCCCAAAGAAGGCACAAACTTGGTGTTTGACGCCATGGTAATTCCCTGAAAAATTCTGAGCATCAAGAAGAAGCCTATCAGTTTATCAACTATATGTCGCGAGCAGATGTAGCGGCAAAAACATGGAAACGGTATTTTATAATACGCCCAATCAAGCCGCCTATCAGTCTGCTACCGCCGGAAAAAGCAAAGGTCGCTGAGTGATTTGCCTTTGACTCCCTAAAGACGGGCGAATCGGAAATCTTTGTTGACCCTGGTGATGCCATTAGTCTATATAATCAGGTTTGGACAGAGTTTAAGGCGTCCGCAAAAATAAAAGAGAAAGGCTGTTGCAAAGCAAAATGCAACAGCCTTTTCTGATATTCCTTTTGATCGCAGGCGCTTTCATCGCCCGCGATTTTCCTATTTCTCGCCGGATATGCTATTGTGCTATCGCAAACAGCAAGCGCTAATGCTCCAATCGGATCCCATGGCTCCAATTCAATTACCGGTCGCTTTAACGCCTCTAACCATTTGGAATCAACATATTTCTTATCGGTCATAATCTGGTATACAAACTGGTCAAACCACCGGTCGCTCATAGAGAACTGACCGTTTTTGCCTCGTTCCTTGCCCCACGAGTTTTCACCCGCCAGTTAATCGGCTGACCGTTATCGTCCAAATCCACACCGGTTAAAACCATGGCATGTGTCAGGCGCCTTTCCCCGTAGTCTCAATCGTTTTTCCTTACTCCAAGGCAATTCTGTGCCAATCAGCCGGTCAAACAAATACAGCTCATGATCCATGATACCGCTTTCCCCGATCCACATTCTTGCCCATATCGCGCCCAAAACCAAACCGGCTCACCTGCCTGAATAGAGGCAATCGCTGCTGCTTTTAACGCCTCCATCGGGATATTGACATAGCAAATCGGACGTACTCCCTTAATTGAGCCAAGGTATTTCACCGTATAGGCTCTGCCATAGGGCTTATCCGCCGTCGGTGCATTAATCAGGCTCACCTTATCGTCCAGATTCCAGCCCACCACGGTGCGGGAAGAACTCCTGCGGCGTCATTTCCGGCAAGCGGCAAAGTTTTATTTTTGTCTTCGTATTCATAGCTTATCCGTTTCGGCGGGCAGCCAAATGCCTTGACTAAGAGATTGTAAATCGTCGCCAGCTGCTTTTTCCTTTAGGGCGGTCAGCGCCGCCAATCCTTGCTGGTCGCCGCCTGCTCCCGACTTCGGAGGCAAAATAACGCAAATAGCTATTGAGCAGCTTTTATTAAACGGGGGCACTGGTAGTCGAGTGGAAGGTATCCGGCATCGCCTCCTTCGGCACAACACCGTACTTATCAATAATTCCCGCCGCCATATCCCATTGTCCGCCGTCCTGTGTCGGAGTTGCCAAAAGATGCGCCACCAGCCTTGAGGTCAGCTCCTCGTTCCGAGTTTCGATGATGCTCTCTAAGAAATAATTGGAACGCTCTAACTTATCCCAAAAGAATAAATATGTTTGCGAAAAACTCCAAGCTGTCAATATCATATTTTTTCATGGTTTCCACCCGAGCCGCATTTAATGCCGCAAACAGCCAGCAGCGACCGCTTTGCTTTTTGGCTGGTTACTTCACCCTGTCCGGTCTTGTCAGAAAAACTGAAAGGTATGCCGACGCCGGCTCGCCTGATTAAACGCCGCCTCTTCCAGCCCCACTCTGGCGATTGCCGGTGCTACTGCTTCATTAGCGGTACGCCGCTGCACATTCTTGTTCCAGTTTTGCTAATAATTCGCTTTGTAATTGCCACTCCTTCTTTCTTTGCCTTGTTCTGCCTCTGCTCCATCTGTTTTTCTTCCATGGAGAGCTTCGCCAAACGCTTCGCTTGCCTTTTTCGGCTTGCTCCTTTTTCACCATGAGGAGCTTTCGCCATGTGTACTCACTCTGCCTTCGGCTTGCTCCTTTTTTCTTTTCCATGGAGAGCTTTCGCCAAACGCTTTCGCTTGCTTTTTGAGCTTGCTCCTCTGGCTATAACAGATTTTAGCAAAAGCCATGCTATATTACGGTTTCTGTGTTTTCCTTTGTGCCATTTCCCTAAAACCATAATCAGGCTCTGAAAAAGCCTTTTGGGGGCTTTTTCTCGTGGTTACCCGAAAACCATCGCTATTTTTCGTCCAGCTTTAGCACGCTCATAAACGCCTCGTCGCGGAATCTCTACGCTACCAACCTGCCGCATTCTTTTCTTACCCTCTTTTTGTTTCTCTAAGAGCTTCCGCTTTCCGGCTGATATCACCGCCATAGCACTTCGCCAGCACGTCCTTACGCGCGCTTTTACCGTTTCCCGAGCGATGACCTTGTTGCCAATCGCCGCCTGAATCGGATTTCAAACAAATGTCTGGGGATTTCCTCTTTCAGCTTTTTCGGCAATCTTTGCGTCCCCGCTCATAGGCTTTTTCGCTATGAACAATAAAGCTCAAGGCGTCTACCACCTCTCGGTTAATCATAATATCGAGCTTAACTAAATCCGACGGCTGATAGCCAATCAATTCATAATCTAACGACGCATAGCCCTGAGTACGAGATTTCAGAGCATCAAAGAAATCGTAACTAATCTCATTTAAGGGCAGCTCATACGTCAGCATTGCCCGATTTTTCTTCAATATACCCATATGCTGATACACGCCCCGCCGCTCTTTGGACATAGCTCCATAATACTGCCGACATATTCCTTGGGCGACAAAATCTCCGCCTTGACAATCGGTTCTTCCATTCTGGCAATGGTCGAAGGATCGGGCGCTCCGTCGGATTGGACAAACATATCCCATCTCCGTTTGTCTTATAAATATGATAAATAACGGACGGTGCTGTTGTTACGAGGTCTGTTAAACTCCCGCTCCAGCCGCTCCTGAATAATCTCCAAATGCAGCGAGCCTCCAAAAAGCCGCAGCGAAAGCCAAAACCAAGCGCCACCGAGGTTTCCGGCTCAAAAATCAGCGAAGCATCGTTTAGCTGAAGCTTATCCAAAGCGTCCCGCAAATCGGGATATTTGGCTCCCGTCTGCCGGATAAATCCCGCAGTAAACCATCGGCAGACTTCCTCATATCCGGGCAATGCCTCTTTACATGGATTTTGTGCATTCGTAAAAGGTATCGCCTACCTTGGTGTCCTTTAGGTTCTTAATGCTGGCGGTGATGTAGCCAACGCTCCCTCGTTGTTAATTCTTCCGCCCCGATAAACCGTCCGGGCGCAAAAGCCCACTTCTACCACTTCAAACTCTTTTCCGGTCGCCAAAAAGCGAATCGTATCGCCTCGCCGGACACCGCCGTTAAACACCCGACAAAAAGACGATAACGCCTCGATAGCTATCGTATAAGGAGTCAAAATCAGTGCCTGTAGCGGCTCATCTTCACTCCCTGTCGGGTGCCGGTACCTTTAGCCACAATCTGTTCCAGTACGTCCTCAATATTCAGCCCCTCTTTGGCGCTAATTCTCGGTGCGTCCGCCGCCTCAATGCCAATGACGTCCTCAATCTCCTGAATGACCTGCTCCGGAGCGGCACTGGGCAGGTCAATCTTGTTGATAACCGGCACAATCTCCAAATTATGCTCCAGCGCTAAGTACACATTGGACAGAGTTTGCGCCTCAATCCCCTGAGCGGCGTCAACAACCAGCACGGCACCCTCACAGGCGCGAGCGAGCGGGATACCTCATGTTAAAATCGACATGCCCCGCGCGTATCAATCAGGTTCAAAATATATTCCTGCCCATTTTGGGCTTTATAGACTAACCGTACCGCCTGCGACTTAATGGTAATGCCTCGCTCCCTGCTCCAAATCCATGGTGTCTAAGATTTGGTCTTTCATTTCCCTGATCGGTCAAAAGCCCGGTTTTTGAATGATTCGGTCAGCCAGCGTCGATTTTGCCATGATCAATATGGGCAATAATCGAGTACTTTGATGTTTTGCTGTTTCATGAATAATTTTATTTCTTTCCTTACAATGTCTTGGCTTTTTATTATAATCGGAAAGAACTTATTTTTCAAGTGTTTCCCTAAGAAATATCGGAATACCTGCACAACAATTTTTGTTGTGCTTTTTCAAAAATATAGGGCGACTACCAAAGAAAACAGATTCATAGGAAAAGCTCCCCAAAGCTTTTTTCTGCTTTTTCCGACCTTTGTCCTGATTCCTTGTTATTTTTATTATTTTTCTGCCGATATATAAAATATATAATTCCGTTCCGCTTGCCGGAATGAGTTCGGGTTAGCTCTGCCGCTTTCTTTTTAGCCGCAAAAACCTTTCCTATTAGGAGAATATCAATGAAAAGTGCTACCATCAAACCGCATAAGACTGCTCTCCATCGGGATCCTGATTCCTATTTTAGTGATGATTTTCTTTCAAGTCATTCTTTTTGGGTGTTCATTTTTCAGCTGGGCTTATTTGAGGACGTCATTTCGCAAAGCCAAAAAGAACTTTTTAACAACGCCTCGATTAACGCTGATTTTCTGACTCGGAAATGTGGTTTCATTTTTCGGATTTGTCGACATTTTCTAAGCCAATCCACGATTTGGGCAGCGAATACGCTGGCAGCAGGGGACAAGGCTCTGATTTTAGTGCAAACCCCAATCTTTTTAACCGATATCGTCCTAAAGCCCTCATCTCCATGTGGATGGCATTTATTTGGAGCTTTTTGATTCGAGCAGCTCCAAGGTCTTTCATTTTCACCCGATTCCAAACGACTGGGACCTTTGGTACGGCGTGACAGCCTTGATTTTTACGCAAGATATTTTGCCGCTCTTTTCCAAATATGATACTCCCCTGCTGACAATCCTGCCTTGCGTGAGTTTTTGAACCATTTAGCAGAAGAAAATCAATCTCCCACGTCCCTTTGACGATGTATGAACGAGGGAACTGAGTCCGATTCTGAGCCTCGACGGCTCAAATCCGGCACTTCTATTTGCTATTCCTTTAAATTCATCAGAATACCCACTACGGCTTTTTGGCAACGGAAGTTTTTCTGTCAAGCTTTGATGCCTTACTTAGCGATACTTTTTTTCCGGATAATTTTTCGCATCAGGCAATCCCGATACGTTACCACCATCTGACCTCATCCTACGAGATTATTGCCGACAAAGCCTTTCAAATGAATGCTGTCACGCTCGATACTGTTACCGATACTCTATTAAAAGTCGCAGTATTTGATGAACCGCTCCTCGACAGATCTTTTGTCCAGTCTAATGATTGACGGACAGAAAGTATTTTTTGTTCGACGCATCTTTTAACCCATTCCTCTCCACAATCCATTCCTTTTTGAATCTTCCTTTTTATTATGTGGTCTTATCACCGCAAAGGGTGGTCTTAAAAGAGGCGGATTTATTGATTAAAACCTTTTTGTTTTTTTAATTATATTATTTCTTTTGTTTGGCGTTATGATTGCTCTTTTTATCACCAACCAAGTAGTGCGCTTATTTCGGCACTCAAACTCGGCAATCGGCAAAAAGGAGTTTCGGCACTCTTGTCCCTGCCCCAGACAAAAAAATCAGCGAGATTGACCGGTTAACGAATACCATTATTTCACAAAAACCAAAATATTTCCAATTTTCACCAAACGATTACCGATATCTTAATGGCAAGTGATATCAATCTGGTTACTTTTTATAGCGATACCGCTCATAACGTTACGCATGGCTTTGGACGTTTCAGGCTTTGCTGGGAGATGACTTTGATAATGTGGTTATGACCTCTACCAATGAGTCCTTTGCCCGCTTAAAAGAAAAGGATTTATCAGAACTTTACTCTGTATTCGTCTGATTCGAACCAGTTTGATCAAAGCACCATTCAAAACCGATATTTACCTGGATCAGCGCACACAGAAATATATTTGTGTCAAAACTCGGGAATTAGAGCATGAGCAAACGATTGTCATGTTAGATTATACGAATTATGTCTTAGAGCAGGAGAAAAATAAAAAAAGAGCGGGATTATGACGTACTCACCTCGCTCCTAAACCGTTTTTCTTTACCCAAAAGGTAACGGAATACTTTATCCCAGCACCCCTGATGCACCGGTCTCAGTGGCAATGTGGGACTTGAGACTTCTTAAAGACCTTAAACGATACCTACGGTCACGACATCGGCGACCGCTACCTGAACCAAGCCGGCAACATTTTGCAGGAGCTGAATCCGAGAAAAGCTTTGTTGCTCGAGTATCCGGTGATGAGTTTTTGCCTTTTTGTTTGATTATGCGAATAAAGAGCTTTTGACCGATGCCGTTCAGGAAACGCACCAAAGGCTGAATGCGTCTACGATTACTCTGCCAAATGGCAAACGTTATAATCTAAGCGCCTCTTGCGGCTATGTGTGTGCTCGGTGGGCGGCGATTATGAGGATTTGAAAAATACGCCGATTTGGCAATGTATGTTTCTAAAAAATCCGTCAAGGGCAGTATTCATGAGTTTGATCCGCAAAACGAAAGGGCGGCTGACAGCAGTCCGTCCGATTCCGCCAAGAAGTAAGCCTTTCTGCGTGTGAACGGTTTCTTGCGGCAATATCTGACAAATAGTAGACAAACCGCCTTTTTCTCTTTTACAAAAAGTCCGGCGATAGGTATTTTTACAAAATACCCGTCCGCCCGGACTTTTCTTATAGTTCTATGGTTCTATTCTCCTATTGCTCCAGCAAATATTCCAGTGCCAGCTGGCGACATTACGCTCGGGCCGAATCTCGCTGAATCCGCACCCGCCAGTCAAAGCTAAGCAGTGCCGGAATCGGAATCTGTGCCGCCACCGTATCCCGCAAAAAGGCGACGCCATCCGGATAATGCTCAAAAATATCACCGCACAGCACAACTACGCCCGGATTAAACAGGACAATCACTTTGTGCCATTGCCGCCGCCAGCTTCTCTAACGCCGCCTGCAGCACCCTTTTGGCGGTTTTCTTCTCCTTTGTCTGCTCGGTCACACATGGAAATCAGACTCACACCGGCTTCCCGCTTTGGGCTTGATAGTCCTCTTCAATGGCTGACTTTGTAAAATACGGCTGCAAATGCCCTCTTTGCCCGCAGCTACATAGGCGTCCCTCTTTTTCCACCGGCAAATGGGCAAACTGAGCCGCCATATTATTCCGTCCCCGAATCACTCGCCGTCCGTTAATCATGCCGCCGCTGATACCCTCATCGGCAAAGACATAAACCAGTTCGTCGGTATGCGGAAATTCCTGAGAATACGCCGATTTTAAGTCGACATCAATGTTATTTTCCAAAAGATTGCTCCGTCAAACAGCGTCTTGACGGACTCCACAATCGGAATCATCTCCTGCGTTTGCGCTGAATAAATGACCGTTCCCCGCTCTTGATTGACGATTCCTCTGACCGCCAGCCCGATGCTGACAATTTTTCCCTTGAAATACCACTTTTTCTAATGCATGGCTTATCATTTCATGCAGTATTCGCAATAAATCCGCCGCATATTCGACTCCCACAATGCTGTCCTTGGATTCTGTAGACCACCTCTTCTAACAGGTTTTTGAATACAAAGGCTAATGCTCCGCCGGCTGATATGGACTCCCATGCTGTAACAGCTGTTTTTCCGATATTGAGCAGACACCGGCCGGCGCCCCACAAAGGTAATTTCTTTCTTTTCTTCGTAGATTAGTCCCGCCCGTACCAGCTCTTCGACTCCTCTGGTAACCGATGCCGCCGACAGGTGCAAATGTTTTCCCAACTCAATCCGAGAAATGCCGCCGCTCGCTCTAATTTTTGAAGATTTTTAAGCGATTTTTGGATTTGATTTGCGATTTGCCTCTTTGATGAACCGTCAATATCTCCATGCTTTTTCCTCCCGTTTGATGAGCCTTCCCTTTTTCCTTATTTTATCGCTAAGTGCAGGGAATGTCAATCGTTATGGTTTGGCTTTAGCGCCGGATATTGACCACATTTTTATCGCTACGGCTGACCTGTATGGATACTTCATCTCCCGGAAAAACTTTGCTTGCGAATAGGCCTCGATAGGATTTTGCAATATAATGATTTCCTTTCCATGTATATTCGATGTACGGTCTATACATTCTGCCATCGGTACCCACCATCTGTTCGTTATAGGGCGATCCGTCGTTATCGGTGTATTCTATCCGTACCTCCTTACAAATTCCCTCTCGTTTCTCCCTCCGATTGAAACCTGTCCTTCGATGTTAATTTTAGCCCAATCCAGCCAATTACTATGGCGACTATTCATATCTCTATCATAGAATCTTTTGTCCTTATTCTGCGATTTGTTTTTGAAATGAGAAATGCCGTCAGGATAGTGCTCAAAGAAAAACTTCCGGAAACAACCGCAAGGATCAACGCAAATAGAAATTTATATTAACATTAAAAAGCTTTCCGTTTAAATAAGAGCAGCATAGTAACTATCGTTCCCGGCAAAAGTCCAATTCCAATCTGTATACTTAATTCATAGTTTTTTTACCTCAAAAAGCTCCTCCGGTTTTCCTTTTGAGTACTTTTAAAGCTTGAAAGAGCAATCTCTCCATTTCTATTCATTTTTCGGTTTTAGCGTATCATTGATTGGATATCTTGTCAAGTAGCATATATTGCCGGTTTTCTAAGTTTATTTGTATCGTTTTTGGTGTTGGTTTTGCTAACGCCATTGTTTTTCAAAAAAAGAGGAGATAGGAGAGAAAAGTTCCAGTTTCTGTTCGTACATTTATAAGTTTCGAAAAACCGAAGCTTATAAATGTACTGGCGTTGCCCAAATAGAAAGATAAGCTACGCCTTGGGAGAGCAAGCTCTCCTTGCCGTAGCAAAAAATGCTTTCTGATGAAAGTTTCTGTTTCGTACAGATTGCATGCTTCGAAAAATCGAAGCTTATGCAAATGTACTGGCGTTGCCCAAATAGAAAGGGAAATAGCATACGCCCTTAGGAGAGCAAGCTCTCTCGCCGTATGCTTAAAAATGCTTTTCAGAAAAATCCCCTGTTTCCTCATAGCACCGATAATTCGGCAGCCGAATTATCGGTGTGGGACGTTGCTCACAGTGGGAAATAAGCTACGGCTTGGGAGAGCAAGCTCTCCTCGCCGTAGCTTATTTCTCTGTCTGCGGAAACGGGAAACAAAAACAAGCGGTAGGTTAGGCCGCTTGTTTTCTACCCTTGAGTTAGAGGGGAAGATTACATGAATAATCTTCAAGGTTAATAAGGTAAGGCTATTTAAGGAGGCTATCTGGCATTTTTCGTGCCATTTTAGCATTAAATGCATTGATAATGAAAATCAACATCATTTATGAGAATGATTATATCAAAATTGATGAAAAAGTCAAGCGGTAATTCACCAAATTCAAAATGATAATTGCTATCATTTACTGTGTAAATTTAATTATTTTTAACGAATTTTTCCATATGGCTATTCTTTTTCCTTTTCTGTCGCTATCCTCCCGCCATTATTTCCCTGCCGGCTCGTTCGCTTTTTTTGGCGGGGTAGCATTATTCTGTCGTAGATTTTTCAAAGCATCGGCTTTTTGCGTCATCGTCGGCTTATAGATATTATCCAGCGGTGCGCCCAAGGTTACAAGGATATAGGGCGTTCCGTTTTTTTGACCGCCAGTGTCGCCCAGCATAAAACCGGCTTGACTGGTCGTGCCGGATTTACCGCCAATAATATGAAATCCTATTTCCTCTGCCGGCAAAATATCCCCCAGCACCGTACTATTAAGCCGAAGCCCATGCGGGTGCTGTCTGGTTCCGGCGGTGATAAAGGTCGCTGTAGTAAAGACCTGATAAAAGCGGGATCTTGCAGGGCTTTTTCCAGAAAAAAATAACCATATCCTGTGCTGTCGTGTATTGCCCTTCGGCGTCAAGCCCTCCACCGTCTTAAAATGCGTGTCCTTCATTCCCCACTCGGGTCGCCTGCCGGTTCATACTGTCAATGAATCGTTCTTCCCTGCCCTCTGTCCGGATTGCCAGCGTTCCTGCCGCCTCTGCTCCCGATGCCAAAAGCGCCGCATATGCCAAATCCTCATAGCTGACCTTCTATAAGGGGAAAAACCGGCAAGGGCTCGCCCCAAAGCGCTCGCATTCGGTCGCGGTAAACGGCGGCAATGCTAACCTTTTGCTTCCAATCCGGAATCCGCTGCAAGCCACCATACACCGTCATCATCTTCGTGAGCGATGCCGGTGCTAAGCGCATATTTTTCATTTTTGCCACACAAAGGTTTTTGTGCTCATTATTAAACTAGACATACCGCCTTGCTTTTGATAATCATCGGCAGAATTGCTTTTGACTGTTCTCGCTCGATTTTGGTGTTCGGTCGCCGTTCTTGCCGCTGAAACAGGCGCAACAACAGGGTAGCTGCCTCCGCTCTGGTAACGGGAGTCGCTGCTGCAAATGGCTGAAACTCCGCATTGAAATCACACCGGCTGCGCAGCATTTGCTCAATCGCCACCCGATAAGGACTGTTTCGGAGTGCAAAGGCGTCCGTTACATAATCCTGTAATTGCCCGTCCAGTTCATCCTCTCACCCATGGCTTGTGCCAGTGCCGCCAGCATTGCCGCTTCTTCTCTGGCGCAGCGGCTGATCGTAATCGGCATCACTCCCCTGCCAGCGGCGAAATACCATATCCGGCAGCTCTCTCTAATAGCTGAGCATAGCGAATAATGCTCTGCTCCGGTACTGCCCCTTCTTCTTCCGCTCCGAATCCTCTTTTGTCGCCAAGCTCCGGCTGTCAATCGCCGCCTGACTGGCACTTGGCATCGGCCCTTCGTACCGAAATCTTTGAGGGCGGGCTGCCCTTTGTCTGAGCCTGATTTTTCTGCACTATGGCACTTTCGTTTGCCATCTGATCGCTTTGCCGGATTAGCTGTGGTTTTCGGCTCGATCGTCGGCATTATCCGGCTCAGCCACTGCAGTGCCACCGTCAAAAACCCCGCCGGCTAATCCGTTTCTCCGGCTGCAAGCGGTTTTGGGCATCGGTAAAAGCCCGCCGTTCACCACTAACTGCTCCAGTGCTTGCCGCCGGGTGAACCTGTAACACCTGCCAATCGGCAAATTGCGATAGCGGCTTATCCGGAATTCTAATTTTCCACTTTGTACCAAGCCGATGAATTCTTTCGTAGCATAAATCATTTTCGTATAAATATGTCGCCAGCAGCACGCCCAAATAGCGAATATGCTCACGGCTCATAGGCATAGCCGGTAATCTCTTCCTTGCCCTTGGGATAGCGAATCACAAAGCCATAACGATGAGCATTCGCCGCCAGCCACTGCCCTTCTTCGGTCTTGGCAAGCTCGCTCCTGTAAGGCATTGCCCACACTGGGGCTACTAATATCGATACATAAGCCGCCATGATGTCTCGCTGCAGCCGGCAACCGAACTGTATCGGTCGGCATGCTTTTTGCCCGTATTTTTGACATTGCGGGCGTATACTTCTTCTTGATAGGCAATCGAGCGATACGCTGATACGCCGTTTTAAGAGAATCCCTCTTTCCCTCTGCCGCTACCAGCTCGCTCGACCGCTGTCGCCGCTACGGGCAATAGCTGCCTATGATTGCTGGCACTACCGGCAAAAGGAATCTTGGGTGTCGTTAGCTATCCGGAACAAAATCTGCCGGCAAATAGTTTTGCTTATTCAGCAGAACGAAGCGGTTATGTGTCGCTGAATCATGGAAGTTCTCCCGCATCAAGGGAATAATCCTGCACATTTCCCCTGCACCTCATAAATCAGTTCTTCGGATAGCGGCGGATAGCTTTTTGGCAACCATACCGACAGTATTTTTCTGCCAGCGTGATATTGGTAATATATATATATCCGATGCAAAAGCGCAAAAACAGACAGAGATACTTTGGTTAAATACCTGGCGTTTCATAATTGGCTCCTTCAAAAATCGATGTTTCCTTTTAAAATCATGACCTCTCTATTTTCGTAGTAGCTTATTCCTACTTCTTGATAAGAATGGCTGATAAATAGAGCTTGTAATTACTTTTATTGTAGCGGAAAAAAAGGCGGAAATTGCAAGGGAATTAATGAAGTTTCCTCTTGTTCAATTCGTTAAAAATATGCTACAATGTATTATGTTATTTTTTTAGAATTTGCACGCATAGTCTTACACTTGCAGGTGCAATTGTCAAGGCTCCACTGAAGTGGAATAAATCTTAAATCAAACAGCTTTTTCGGCAGAAGTCGAAAGCCTTGCTTTTCCTGTTTTCGAGTTCCGGTTTTATCGGCATTTTTCCAAAGAATTGAGAAAAATACGCTCCGATTAGCGGAACGGAGGACTATTTTATGCTTACAAAAAGGAGAATCCAATGAAATCGACCTTCAAACCTGTTGAATTAACCAAAAGTGCTTATTGCCTTAGGGCATTGTACTGCCAATGGGCTTTCATTTCTTCCAGATGGGCGGACCGGTTTTCCTACCCATGCATATTCCGGCGCTGCTGGCGGGCTTTTTCTTGTCGCCCCTACCGGCTGCGATGGTCGGCGTACTGACGCCGCTGCTTAGCTCCGTTCTGACCGGTATGCCGCCGCTTTTTCCCATGGCGCCTATTGCGATGGTAGAACTGGCTACTTATGCCGTTGTAGTATCGCTGATGCGTCAACGCTATCTTACCGCTAACCGCCCCCCTGTCGCAGGGTTTTGTGCCTGCTGGTTGCGATGGTTGGCGGCAGAATTGCTGCCGGTTTGGTGGTTTTTGTCCTGTCGGTAACCGCTGCCGGAATGAAGCTTTCGCCGATTCCCCATGTCATCGGTTCCGTTACCAAGAGCTCACCCGGAATTTACTTGCAGTTAATCTTTATTCCGGTGCTGCTCCTGCTGAATAAGGCTCGGGTTTTATAATCACTAATACTACTTCAAAAAGCGTCTACAGGTGCTTGCTTATCCGCACTACACCGCTTTTGCCGGTATAACACGATATGCCGATTTTTCGGCATTGGGGAAACTCCGCTTTATCATCACCAGCACTACTTCATAAAGCGTCTACAGGGTGCTTGCTTATCCGCACTGTGCCGCTTTTTACCGGTATAACACGATATGCCGATTTTTCGGCATTGGGAAAGCCAAACAGAAAGGAACACTATGTCTACTTTAATGCAGGATTTTTGACCAAAGAGCGGAAAATTGGGATAACCATGTCCACAATGACCATGACCGGATTGCCGCTATTTTTACGCCTGACCGGCTTAAAAATGGACAGCGGGTACTGGATATCGGCTCGGGAACGGGCGTTTTGGTGCCACATATTCTTCCCTATGAACCGGCGGATTATCAAGCAATTGACGTATCCGAAAAAATGATTGCCCTTGCTCGGCAAAAAGCGGCAGATAAGCCTGTGCTCTTTCACTGCGGCGATATTTCTGGATTTTTCGGTCTGCACGGCTTTTGACTGGGCGATTGTATTTAACGCTTACCCGCATCTGTTAGAGCCGGAAAAAAATTAGCCGCTAAGCTCCATCAGCTTTTAGCGGACGGCGGCAGAATCGTGATTGCTCATGACCATAGCCGGCAAATTATCAATCATCGGCACAGCGGACCGGCAGGTCAAAGCACCATCTCCCGCTCGTCGCGTAGTGCTACCGAAAGAGGCGACTGCTTTTGCCCTGTACTTTTGCCATTGATATCTTGGCAGATACACCGGATTGCTATATCGTGTCCGGAATTGTAAAACATTAAAAGCAAAGGAAAAAGCAGATAAGGAAAGTAAAATCCACTTTCGTTATCTGCTCTTTTTCTGATTGTATCCTTTTTTGGTGCTAGTAGCGGCATTCGTTCCTTGCTAACACTCTTTGACAAAGAATTTCTTTCGGAAAGTATTTTACCTGCAGGATTCTTTTCCCTATCGCTCGCTTTTTCTTTCCCCTTATGGAAAGGAAAGAGACGCCTGAAACAGCAGACAGCCTTACCGCAAGTCTTTTATTCTGCCGCTTTCTTCTTGACAGCCGATCGGCTTCCCGGTCTTTGCTTCCGTCCTTGTCTTTTTCCGGCGGCAAAACCGCTATGGCAAAACACTTCCTCAGCGGAGTCGACATAGTGAATGGTTAACCCTTTCACAATCTCGCCATCCAGCTCCCCCGACATTGGCACGATTGGGTCGCCGGTACAATGATTTCCTGGATACCGGCTCGCTTTGCCGCCAAAATCTTTTTCTTTTAAGCCGCCGATTGCCAGCACCCTACCACGCAGCGTAATCTCGCCGGTCATCGCAATATCATTGCGAACCGCCCTGCCGGTCAGTGCCGAGAGCATTGCCGTTGCCATGGTGATACCGGCAGACGGACCGTCCTTAGGCACCGCCCCTTCCGGAATATGGATATGAAAATCCTTCGTCTTATAAAAATCCGGCGGCGCTGATGCAGGGGCTGTCGTACTCCGCAAATAGCTCATCGCAGTGCTTGCCGACTCTTTCATCACATCGCCCAAGCGGCCGGTCAGCTAAAGCCGCCCTTACCGCCAACGACCACGACTTCAATCGAGAGCGTATCGCCCCCGCCTCCGTCCATGCCAGTCCACGAACCACACCGACTTGCGGGCTCTCCGCCATTTTATCATAATGATAGCTGAAATTCCCAGATAATGCTCTAAGTTATTTTCCTTGATATTTCGCTTTTCGTCTTGCCGCCCAGCAGACTTTCTTTGACCACCTTCCGACAGATATCGCCAAGCTTTCGCTCTAAATTCCGCACGCCCGCTTCTCTGGTATAACCGGAAATCATCTCCCGCAGACGCATTATCGCTGACGGTCAGCTCTGTCTTCAGTTAAGCCGCTCCGTTTTCATTTGCTTTTTCAGCAAATACTGCTTTCAGCAATGTGCGAGCTTTTCATTGAGCGAATAGGAGCTGACTTCAATAATTTCCAGACGATCCATCAGCGGTCTGGGAATGGTCGATAAGGTATTGGCAGTAGCATAAAAAGACTTCCGACAAATCCACCGGCACTTCAAAATAGTGGTCATGAAAGCTCTTATTTTTGCTCTCCGTCTAAAACTTCCAGCAAAGCCGCGGCGGGATTGCCCCGAAAGTCGGAGCTGGTCTTATCAATCTCATCTAAGAGAATCAGCGGATTGACCGTTCCCGCCTGTTTCATCGCCGCTATAATGCGCCCCGGCATCGAGCCGATATAGGTCTTGCGATGCCCCCAGATTCTCCGCCTCATCTCGCACCCCGCCTAAAGAAATACGAACATACTTGCGGTTCATCGCTTTGGCAATCGAGCAAACCACAGACGTCTTACCCCGTTCCTGGCGGGCCAACCAAGCATAAAATCGGGCTACCCTCCCTTTGGCATGCTGGCGAACTGCCAAATGCTCCAAAATCCGCTCCTTGACCTTTTCTAAGCCATAATGATCCCTCATCTAAAAATCATTTCCGCTTTTTAAGCTCTTGGACTCTTTGGTGCGTTTATTCCAAGGATATTCCAGCACTTCGTCCAAATAATTGCGAATGGTCGCCGCATCCGGTGAAACCAGGCGCATTTTGGACAGACGCTTTAGCTCCAGCAGCGAGCTTATTCCGCACCTCTGCCGGGGCCTTCAGCTTTTTGGATTACTGCCGGTATCCCCTAATCTCGTCTTCTTCGTCCTCGTCCTCGCCGAGTTCTTCCTGAATCGCTTTTTAGCTGGGCTCGCAGCACATATTGCCGCTGATTTTTATCTATGAACGTTTCACTTCCTCGCCGAGCTTGCGTTGCAGGCGGATAATTTCCATCTCCGTCAAGACCATCTGGATAATTTTTGATCCGTTCTTCTTCGCTCGGCTCCTCTAAGATTTCCTGCTTTTTTCCCATCGGTCGCAGCAAATAAGCGGCTATCCCGTCCGCCAAATCGCTCAAGGTATCGACAGATAGCACCCGCTCGGCTAACTGCTTATCCATCTTGCCGCTCATCTCGACATACTCTGCCACTGCTTTTCTTTTGTCTGGCGGAAATACGCCTCTTTTTCTTCCATGCTGATTTCCGCCGGCAGCTCCGGCAAATGCTCTACCGTTGCCCGATAAAAATTATCCAGTCGCTCATAGCTGTCCAGTCTCCCTCGAGATAAGCCTTCTACCACAACGGACAGACTGTTTTTGGCAATCGGACAATTTGCTTAATACGGGCAATCGTGCCTATCTTATACACGTCCTCGCTTAAATCCGGTTCTTCCTTTGCGCCCGTTTTTTTCTGCGTCAGCAAAAGACCAGCTGATCCTCTGCCATCGCCTGCTCGACCGCCATTACCGAAAGCTCGTGCTTAATATCAATATGCAGACAAGCTTTTTGGGCAAGATAACTCAAACCCTTCAAAATCAGCAAGGGCATTTCTCTTTTATTTTCCATGTCGCCTCCTGTCAGGCAAGATCTTGACCGGAGTCAACCATCTTTTTCTTTTTGGGAAACGAGAGCTTTTTAATCGCCTGAACATTGCGGATTACTTCCGGGTTTTCCGCCGGAGACCGCCGCCTCCGTAATCACGACCTTGCTGATATCACTATCCGAGGGAATCTCTATACATAATATCCAGCATAATTTTTCTCAATAATCGCCCGCAAGCCTCTGGCACCGGTTTTGCCATGAATTGCCTTTTTGGCAATCGCTTTCAGCGCCGCCTCCTCAAACTCCAGCTCAACACCGTCAATCGCCAGCAAGCTTTGATATTGCTTAATCAGTGCATTTTTCGGCTCGGTTAAAATCCGAATCAGCGCTTCTTCATCTAAGTTATCTAAGCTCACAACAACCGGCACTCTGCCTACAAACTCCGGAATTAAGCCATAGCGGATTAAATCCTCCGGCATCACCTTTTTGCTAAGTATCGCCCAGCGACTCTTTCTGTTTGCCGGTTACCTCTGCCCCAAAGCCAATGCCATTATTACCGCCACGTTTTTCAATGATCTTTTCCAAGCCGTCAAAGGCGCCGGCAATAATGAACAAAAATATTAGCGGTATTGACCTGAATAAACTCCTGAGTGCGGATGCTTGCGTCCGCCCTGCGGGGGAACGTTAGCAATCGTTCCTCTAAGATTTTCAGCAGTGCCTGCTGTACACCCTCACCCGCTGACATCTCTGGTAATCGAGGGATTTTTCCGATTTTTCGTGATTTTGTCAATCTCATCAATATAAATGATACCCAGCTCCGCTTTTTCAATGTCAAAGTCCACCGTCTGCAGCGACCCGCAGCAAAATGTTTTCCACGTCTTCGCCAACATAGCCTGCCTCGGTCAGCGATGTTGCATCGGCAATGGCAAACGGCACGTTTAACACCCTTGCCAGCGATTGCGCCAGCAAAGTCTTACCCGAGCCGGTCGGCCCCAGCAGCAGAATATTGACTTTTGAATCTCGACATCATCTTCTTCCTCGGCATTGACCCGCTTGTAGTGATTATATACCGCTACTGCCAAGGTTTTTTTGCCTCCTCCTGCCCAATTACATACTGATCCAAAAAACTGTTTGATTTCTTCCGGCTTGGGAATATTGGTCAGGTCAATCTCATGCGCCTGTCCAAGCTGCTCAGCGACAATCTCACTGCACAAGCCAATACATTTCATCACAAATATACGCATTCGGTCCGGCAATCATCTTGCGAACCTGATCCTGCGTTTTTGTTACAGAAAGAGCAACGAATCTGTTGCCTTTTTCATCTGTTTGTTTCGTCAAATCGATCACCTGTTTCTTTCTTATTTCTTATTCTTATTTCTTATTCTTATTCTTATTCTTATTTCTTTTTCGATAATCTTTATCTACAATTCCGTAAGCAACCGCTTCATCGGCATTCATAAAATGATCCCGCTCGGTATCTCGCTCCACGACCTCCAGTGGCTGACCGGTATTTTCGCTCAGCAGACTGATTGAGCCGGCGGCGCATTTCAATAATCCGGTCCGCTTTGAATCTTGATATCCGTTGCCTGTCCCCTGCGAACCGCCCGACGGCTGGTGAATCATCACTTCGGCATTGGGCAGAATCATACGCTTGCCCTTTGCTCCCGCCGGCTAACAGGAAAGCGCCCATGCTGGTCGCCATACCGATGCAAAATGGTCGACACGTCCGGTTTAATGTACTGCATCGTATCATAAATCGCCATACCGGCGGTAATGACTCCACCCGGACTATTGATATACAAGTAAATATCCTTTTCCGGATCCTCCGACTCCAAAAACAGGAGCTGGGCTACGACTAAGCTCGCTGTTACGTCATTGACCTCTTCACCTAAAAGAAAATGATGCGCTCCTTTTAACAGTCTGGAATAAATATCATAAGAACGCTCACCACGCCCCTGTTTGTTCGATGACATAAGGTACTAAACTCATCTTATTTCCTCCTTTTTTCTTTGCCGGCGCCTTTCTTTTCTAAGAAAAAGTGTCAGCCGGCTGCCCGCCTTTCATGCCAAGCACTTTCAGCGGGCAATCTTGCGGCAATGCCACTTGCCGCCATGTGTTATCCGAATAGGTTGCGGAAAGCGGCTGTCCCTTCTGATGAAAGGCCCGCCGCTTCCCTGCCGTCTTTTATTTCATTGTATCCACCCCAAAAAGGGACGCTTGCTCATTCTACCTACTCGCCAAAGGATTTCTCCTTTTTGCGGCTTTTCTTTTAGATAAACTTAACCGCCTCGGTTACTGCCGCCAGTGCTTTCCGGTTCAAAAATCGTTTCTTTGACTTCTTCCTCCGGTACAAAGCTCTTAATCTTATCCATCTCCATCTTATAGCTTTCCGCTAAGTCTTGATATTCTTTTTCGATATCTTCTGCCGTTGCCTCCAGCTTTTCGCCTTTAATTACTTCTTCTAAAAGCCAGTCTAATCTTAATGCTCTTAGTAGCGCTTTCTTTCATGCTCTCTTGCAGTGCCGACATCGTCTGACCGGTGAAACTGCATATATTGCTCCAGCGAAAAGCCCCTGTGCCCGCATCCGGTTTTTCCATGTTGTAGATTTGATTTTCTACTTCCAAATCAACCATCGGCTCCGGCAATTCCACTTCCAGTCTTTCCACTAAGGCATCCATAATCTGATGCTCCCGCTCATGCTCTGCCTTGTGCTCCTTGTCATGGAGAAGCTCTTTTTCACATGTTCCTTGTATTCCGCCAAGTATCAAAAATCCGACACGTCCTGTGCCAGCTCATCGTCTAACTCCGGCAGTTCTTTTTCCGAAATGGCATGGAGCTTCACAGCAAATACAGCGTCCTTTCCGGCTAATTCTTCCGAATGATACGGCGTCGGGAATGTTACCTTAACGTCAAACTCATCTCCAATGCTCTTGCCGATAATTTGGTCTTCAAAGCCCGGAATGAATTGACCGGAACCAATCGTCAGCTTATGCCCCTCATCGGCACCGCCCTCAAACGGTACGCCGTCCACTGAGCCAACATAATCAATGGTAACCGTATCGCCGCTTTTTACCGGACGATCGTCCACATCAATAATCCGAGCATTTTGCTCTCTGACCTCGTCTAATTTTTTATTGACTTCTTCCTCGCTCACACTGATTTCTTCTTTTTTCAGCTCAATCCCTTTATAGTCCTTTAAGACCGCTTCCGGCTTAATCGCTACCTCTGCCGAGAAGATGAACTCTTCGCCCTCTTTGGCTTTGATGATATCAATCGTCGGACGGGAAACGATATCCAGCTTCGCCTCGTCCAATGCCTTTTCATATGCCGGTGCGATTACTTCATTGGCGAGCATCATCATAAAACTACTTCTGCACCATACGCCTGCTCAATCAGCTTGCGGGTGCTTTGCCCTACGAAAGCCGGGCAGATTGATTTTTTTCCTCTATTTTTCATATACGCCGTTTCAATCGCCTTTTTAAAGGTAGCGGCGTCTACTTCCATGGTAATCTTGACTCATATTTTTTTCCCCAAATGTTCAACCTTTGCGCTCATTTCTTTTCTCCTTCTCATCTTGTTTTACAATTCGCTATATTCACGCTCTTATCTGCAACAGTATACCACACTTTGTCGAAAAATGAAAAGAGCTTTTATTTTTATAGTAAAGGGAAAAAGCAAAAGGGTAAAATGATTATGTCCTGTTAAGTCCCTGCTTCAGCTCCTATCTGCACCATTGGCGCATTTTCTAATCTCGAAAAACAGCAAGAGACTTTGCACTTGCCCTGTCCGCACAATCGGCTGGGGTAAATCCTTTTCCTCTTTTAAATTAACCCAGCAGAAGCTATCCGGCGTATGCAGCTGAAAGGCGACCGTGTTTTTCCGATCCGGATTAAACAGCCGTAAAATCACATCATCGGAAGCTTCCGCTTTTTTTAAATGCTGACAAAATGACTTCTCCTCTAAATCAATAAACGAGCGCTCCAGCGGCAAGTCATGAAGCGGCGAACCATTAAGCACCAGATGTTCCGTATTATTTTTAAACTCCGCTCCCTGATAATACACAATCGGCGTCAATTCCCGCTTAGCTGTTTGTGCCAGCTGAAAATCACCGGTCTGCTCCGGAAAAAAATACGCAATCGCATATTCCGCCGCAATAGTTTTATTCAGCATACGGGTGTCAAAAGTATCGGTTGTATTTCCCGATTCCCTCACCCGGCCGGTCGTTTTAAATCTGCCTTCCCTAATTTCGGTGTTGTTCGAAAACAGGGTCAGCGCAATTTTAGAATAATCATCGCCAATAATTTGATATTCCCGAACCGCTTTCGTTATCATTTGAAAGGTACGTTCCGGGTGAACGCAGGGCGACATAAGACATCATTGGCTCAATCGTTCTGGGTTTTTCATCCCAGCCCTCATCCGCCAGTTTTCATGACCCAAAACCACCGGCCGCTCAATCGTGCCGAAAGCTTCATCGGCTACCGACCTTTGAGCGCTGATGCCGGTATTTAAAACCAGTCTGACCCTATGCTCTATTTGTCGGTTGTTCACTTCCGCTTTTATCCGAATGATTGGTCGACCGCTTTCTAAGCTCAATTCCAGCTTAATCGGCATCCGGCTGTCTAATAAAACCAGCAGCGACGACTTTTTAGGTTTTCCGGTACGGGCATTAAGCCTTTTAAAAACCAAGCTCTCTCTTAATTTGGTAAACCGGCAGTTAACGCTACCTCTTCCAACCTGACTGTCGTCAGGTCCTCGGACGAGTGCGAATAATCATAAGAATCTCCTTCATCCCCGTCCTCCTGCAAATAAAGAAAGTTTTAAACCTTTCTTTTGTTGCCTTTACCTCTAAGACAAATTGCTCCGCCGGATGATAACTGATTTTTGAAATATTCATTTTCAATCGTGTTGGGATTGCCAGTCAACGACTTGTCTGCCGAGCACGGCTTCCCTTCTTTTGGCACGAATAAATAAAGTTCGTAGCCGAGCTTAGGGCAGATTCCCGGCTCTGATCGTCAGCTTCGCCCGGTAAATATTATGATGCTTCCTCGTGCCACTGCGGATTTATATTGCCGCTGACTCCCGTTTCACGGATAGATAACTTTTCTTATTTTTCAGTTACCTTCTATTTCCCTCTATTTGATAATCATATACATTCCCCGCCATATCATAAATTTCAATATTTTCAGCCGGCAGGTACAGCTCAGCGGCAAAAGCTTCCGTCCGAACATAAGGTAATAAATTATACACCTGAAATTGATAGATATTCTTAGCCGGAATCCGACCGGCAATTTCTCTTTGCTTTAATTCAATCAAATTACACGCTAATTCTTCCACCGTTTGATAGCGTCCGGCAATAAAGCGATTGGTCTTATCCGAATTACACATGCCAATGCTGTCATGCAGTCTGCGTTTTCCAGCATATTTTTCCAAACATATTTTACCGTTTCGGCTTCATAACTTAGGCCCAAAAATATGCCCCATCGTCAGGAGCGGCTCTAAGATATTGACTAAATAATTTTCTAATCGATTGTTCTGAATCTTTAAATCCGCCCGTGTGGAAATGCTTTTATGTGCCCGGCTGTGCTGACCCCAGGTAAACTCTCCTGATAGGTAATAAACGGATACTCTGACCGCTCCAACTCCGCCATGATATTTTCCGGATTATCCAGACTGACCTCAACATCCTCCTGATATAAGTTCATATTGTCAATTATCTTTAATAAATTTTTGCGAATCGGCTTTTGATCTTCCCCATTAAACAGCACAATCGTTCCTGTTTTGAGCTGTCCTTTAACAGCTCAATCCGTTCTTACGTAAAACGGCGAACTTCATCCGAAGCCTCCGGCGGACTATGCCATGCTGCCATAATGATAAATGTTATGCGTAAAAACAACGGAGCCGTCCGGACTTTGCCAGTAAATTACGATCTGTCGTAATATCATCACAAATCCCCCGGCGGAACATGGCATAGCTTAAACGAAAACCCCTGTAAATTTGCGGCATTTGCTCATTCATGCCAAAGAATCCGGCAAATATCCTGTTGCATGCTATGCCCCATCTTTTCAGCATACTGCGTCCCGTAAAGCAGATTTCTAACTATGCTTTCGCCGCCGATAACCATTGTATCGGTCTGGGTGTACCACGGGCCGATTAACACTCTTCGAGCCGCTACCAGCGCTTTTAATCGGCTTTCCATTTGCGGATGGAAATTTTAAATATTCCTCCACAATTGAGGGTCTGACCGTCCAATAAAAACAGGAAAATTGAGGATTGTTTTCCAAAAACTCAATAATCTCGTCAAAATCATACAGTGCATAAACCAATGATTTTAAATGGGTGAAATACCATTCCCTGTCCCAATGCGTATGAGCGATAATTTTTATCTTCATTTCTGACTCTCAAAACCGTATTCCTAAGTACAAAGCGTAATAAAATAATTTACTTTGGCCGTCAGTGCAGTTAATGCGCCGTCAGCCAAAGTAAAAATCTATCGCCGCCTTTTATCGAATACAGGCGGCTCCTTTCTAACTTGCCGGTTAATTTCTAATCCTGAATTACCTCCAGCTTCCCTTGTTTGATTTGTTTGTTACGATGATAAACATTAATCACTGCAATAAATACACTGCCTACCACTAATCCTATAATATAGGCAATCTTATTGGTAATCAGCGGCCATGCCCAAATCGCTGACTCAGGAAACCATTGAACCGCTCCCAGCAAGGTTCCCGTCATGGCACCGATAATTGAGCCAATCACATATAAGGGAATGACAAACTTAGGATCTTCCAGGGCAAACGGAATCGAGCCTTCGGAAATACCCATAAACCCAAGAAAAATAGCAGTTTTTCCGGCTTCATAAAATTGCTTGTCATAAACATGACGACCCACTAATTTTTTATCAATTAATGTCGCCAAGCCTAAGCCAAAGGAAGGTGTAACAATCGCCATACATCTGGCTGTAATCGGCAGTACCTTTTTCCGTGGTAAAAGCCTAACCCACAAATCCAGTCGCTTTGTTAACTGACCTCCCAAGTCAAAGGCGGTAGCGACCGCCAAATAATATTGATACCCCTGTCCGGCTTGACCGGCCGCTTCCAGCCCGCTTCTAATCGCACTGTTGAGCATCCCTCCAACCGGCGTGATAACCCAAATCATCAAAATCATCGCCACTAAGGCGGAAATTAAAGGTACCAAAAAGTCGTTTTTAAAAAGCCATCCAATTGTGGCTGACCTTAATGTTTTTATTTAACCATTTAACAAAAATAGCCCATTGCAAAGGCAATCAATAAAAGCTCCCAAAAACCGGCCGGCACCTTTGATACCTGCTCCAGCTTGCCTTCCACAAAGGACAAAGACGCTAGCGGCTTTCCGGCTAAATAACCGCCGATAAATCCGCTGATCAACGCCGCTTTGCCGCCGATTGAATTAGCGGTAAAGGCAGCAAAAATGGAATGGCAAAGCTGAATAAGGTAAAGCCGAAGCTTTGCATAATCCATGCCAAATACAGCAAATGATAGTGAAAACTGCTAAAATCACCGCTTTGCCATTTGCATCCTGAATGCCAACATCCGGACTAATCCCTAAAAAACATAGGGAATAATTTGGGAAAAAGGCCCCGATTAGCCCACCCATAATCAGCGCCGGAATCATATAAGAAATTCCCGTCATGATATGCTTACTGAATTCCTGCCAGGCGGAGGATTTTTCCTCCAGCTTGCCTTCCGACTCAACAACATTTTTAGGTTTGCCTGCAGTTAACTCATCACCAATCACTTTTTCTTAATTGCCATTGATTATTCCTCCTAACTATGTGCTTTGTCCGCTTCAATTTCTTCTAAAACACCCATTGGGTTTTTAATCATTTCCTGTAAAGTAACCTCGTATACCTCATAGCCTTCAAACCGTTCTAAGCCCTCCGGAGTAATGGCGATACTATGAATAATAATATCCGCCGGCGCGATATCGCTCGGACTTAAAGCGTTTTGAATCCCATCCGACCCCTGCGTTTCCACTTTTTACCTCATAGCCCTTTTCCTTTGCTAACTTTTTCAATAGCCTCCGCCGCCATGAAAGTATGAGCCAGTCCCATCGGACAAGCGCATAAAGCAATTAATTTTTCGCCACTTCATTCCCTCCCTTTAAAAATGTCGTTAATTGGACAGCCACTGACAAAAAGCGATCAAAGATTTCCTTTTGATTGCCCTGTTTTAATAAAAACTCGAGTTTCTTCACTAAATCAACTGTCTGGATACTTTGGACAGCATCTGTAAATGAATATTATCTGCATTTTCCTTGGGAACCAAAAAGCGATTGCTCCTTTAACCTTAGAATCCGCCGACCAGAATATTTCCTCGGACAGCCTGATAAAAATATAGTCGGAGTTAAAAACATATTCGAGTTTCGCATGCGGAATCGCCAGCCCCACTCCCAAATCCGTGGAAAATTCCTCTCTCTTTTTCAATATCGGCAATTAACCCTGCCTGCTCGGTACTAATCCCCAAAGCTGCCGCCTGTTCACCGATAAATCGGATGACTTCTTCCTTGCTGTTTAATCCCTCTTTCATATAATTTTCCTTAATCATCATATCCATTCCTCAAATTGAAATCCGCCTGATTCCGAATTGTTTCCATAAATTATTTTTCCATTCATTATTTCAGCAACAATTTTTAAAGGTAGCATAATTAAAATTAGCCAGTAAATCGTTTACTTTTTCTCGGTCGGATATAAAAGCGATACAAAATTTAAATAACGGCAGATTATCCTGGTCTTCCCTGTTAAAGGCGATAAATATTACTAATTGAACCTTTTCCGTCCCCCAAAAACGGCTTACGAAAGTCTGCCGATTCCCATAACCGAATGGGGCTGATTTCGGCGATAAAGCGTGTGGAATAGCCACGGAATTGCCAATTTCGGTTGAGGATATCGCTTCCCTGATCTAAAAACCCTCATTTGCGATTTCCGCCGTAATCTGCCCCTGCTGCAGCAGTTTTTGCCCCAGCTCCTCAATCGCTTCCCGGGCATTTCGACTTTTTAGTTCAAAAATCTTTCCGCCACCATAATCCGTTCAATATTAAAACCGGAACGATCCATTAAAAACAAAGTTTTCTTCATTTGCAGAATAAATTCATCCTCAAAGATGCTCTTAATATAAATCCACGGCAAATCACAATTCGGCAAATAAACCGAGGATAGAATAATATCCGGTTTTTGCCGGAAGGCAATCTCTTTCAACGAAAGCGGGTAAGCTCCAATAATCTCCACATTGTCGAAAATGATTATAATTTTTTCTTTAATCAGATTAGCGGTTCCCAAGCCGTAGTGGCACAGAATCAAAACCCGGTGCTTTCCTTTTTGACTTTTTCTTCGTACGTTACTAAATAAATAGCAATAAAGCCTATCTCATTTTCGGACAAACGGCAGGATATTTTTTCAATTTCTTTTGCAAAGATAAAAAGCCAGGCTAAACTCCCCGGATATTTTTTTCTTAATATCCTCAATAATCGGATTTTCAATCTGAATTCCATCGTAGGAGCGCTCAATATCTAGAATATGAAAAACTAAATTATCAATCAAACCATCCTTGTTAAAACCGCCTAAATCTTTTTCTCCAAATTTATTTAAAAGTTCAATAATATCATTCTTTAAGAACTCAAACTTCCGGTGATTTACCGGAAAAATCATCGTTTCATAAATATTATATAAAGCTTCCCGATATTCCGAGGCGGCAAAGCTCCTATTTTTGCCGGTCAGCGCCAATATTTCCTCTAATGCCGGATTGAACTGATGAATCGGATGCTCTATTTCCAATTTCCAGGGCTTGCTTCATGGCATCGGAAATAATGCATAAAGTATTTACAAACAATTCAAACTCAAAAATCTGATACACGGATACCTTTTTGATAGAACTGCTGTTTTACCAATGTTTTCTAAAAAGCTGATTTCTTCACGAGAAACCATTAAAAATATTTGGTTTTTAGACGCCGGCGTTCGGCCGATTAAAAATCCAAATACGCTTTTATTTGACATGGCACTTCCGTAAATAATAAAAATAATCATCCTTATTTAGACGCAGCTCCAAATTATATTTTTCCAAGCTGATTTTAACCGTTTCCAGAGCAGGTCTTAAAGCCGACTCACTTAAATGCAAAGCTTCCGTCAAATGCCTTAATTTAACCCTTTGCCTTTTAAATAAAAAGGCCTAATATTTCACTCGCCCTGATAATCATCCGTCCCTGAAACATTTCCCGCAAAAAGCTTCTTCAGCTTTTCTCTGTCTTTGTTTGATAAAGAAAGAATATAACCCAATCCTTTGACGGATTTGATTTCCAAACCATATTCCTGTAGAAAATTATTAATATTGCCTATATAGCGATGAATCGTTTTTTAGCCGAAACCGATAGATAATCCGCTAATTCCTGTCCTGTTACAAATCTTTCTCCCTCCAGCAAATAATGAATCATTTTTAATTTTTATTATCCATTGGTTTCACCTGCTGAAATACTAAAAAGCAAAATAAATTGGGAATTCTGTCTTTTTATTTTTAACCCGCTCTTTATTGTTTAATATTATGCTGTCAACGCCCAAAATCCATAGCTTCTTTTGGCAAATGAACTGCTATTTGATTTTTAATCTTTTAACTTTATATCATTATACCATAAAAACATTTTATAAATTTGTCCGGCTAACGGACAATATAAAGCTACCGCTCTTACCCCAAATACCACTGCCACAGACTTTCGCCGTAAAGATACGCTATACCAACGCCCAAAAATGCCCCGAATGGGAGCGGGGTATCTCGCCGAATCCTGCCGGTCGCTATCAGCGCCAGTCCGGGACACTTCCCACCACCGAGCCAATCGCCAGTGCCAAAAACATTTCGCACACCCAAGGCTTTAGCCCTGCTAACGCCATAAGCTAATATCGCCGCCGCCCAGCTGCCCGCCGAGTTACGACGGCAATCCCCAGTAGGATCCCCGCCCATTAGACAAAACGCCAGCAGCGGGGTTCCACTAGCTGCCGGTTTCATGCCCCATCCGCAAAATGCCCAAAAGCAAAAATATAGCTGAATAAAGCCGGAATCTCATACCTTTGAATATCAATGGTCGCCGCTCCGATAACGCCAAGCAGCAGCAAAAGCCATAAACTAACTCTATCCGGGCTACCCAGCCTCCCGTCTGCTAAACTCCGCCAGCAAAAAGTCCGCCGCCAAAGAGTCCTGCCAAAAATAACCGACTTTTTCATGCGTTTTTCTTCCTTTCTGCGTGGCAGTTTTCGTCTTTTCCCCGTTGCTGAAAAAGGATATCTTTTGCCCCTGCCGTCGCGCAGTGCTTTTTCTCACAGCCACACCGGTTTAAAAATATCCTTATCCGTTTCTTCCTTACAAGGCGTTTCCTTTTTCCCGGAAAAGCTCTGCTGATCGGCTTTGTGCTTCCCTTTACCGGTAAAGCGCCTCCCATTTCTCCACTTCTGCATCGGTTGCCGATACGAAATGTCCCGGAGCCAATTCCCGCCAAGTCGGCTCGCCTCCTTGAATAATCATGCTCTTTTTCCGGTACATACGCTGTCCGGCGCCGGGAGTTCTCTCGCTAATCGGATCCGGTAGCGGAATCGCCGATAAGAGCGAGCGTGTGTAGGGTGCAGCGGCTTGCGGAAAAGCTGCTCGGAAGTTGCCATTTCGACAATCTTGCCCCTGATACATAACGCCAATCCGGTTACTGATATATTTTACCATTGATAAGTCATGGGCAATGAACAAATAGGTCAAGCTTTCATGCTTTTCTTTGAGTTCATTCATCAGGTTAACGACCTGCGCCTGAATCGACACGTCCAGCGCCGAAATCGGCTCATCGGCAATAATCATTTTCCGGATCAACTGCCATTGCCCGAGCAATTCCAATCCGCTGTCTTTGTCCGCCGGAAAACTCATGCGGATACCGCTCGATATGCTGCTCATCACGACCGACTAATTTCATCATCCGAATAACCTGCTCCCGCCGGTCGTTTTTTTATCCTTTGCCAGCTTATGAATATCTAATCCCTCTGCCACAATATCAATGACTTTCATCCGAGGATTTAAGCAAGCCATCGGATCTTGGAAAAATCATCTGCATATTACGGTTAACATAGGCAATATCTTGCTTGAAAATCTTGCCGCTAATCAGGCGATTTTTCATATAAACTTCACCCGCCGGTCGGACGATACAGCCGAATCATGGTTCTGCCGGTCGTGGATTTTCCGGAACCGGACTCGCCAACTAAACCGAACGTTTCGCCCTTATTGATATGAAAAGCTCACATCATCAACGGCTTTGACAACTTTCCCCTGTCCCATCTTAAAAATACTGTTTTTAGGTTTTTCACTTCCACCAACACTTCTTCGAAGGGCCGCTGTCTTTGGGGTGTTTTTGTGTATTTTCCATTTATTTCACCTCCTTGAGTCTATCCCGCCGTCTGACAATAATCTCCGGCGGCTCAACCTCGGTGCTCTTTTCGTCTAAAAGCCACGTCGCCGCATAGTGCGTATTGCTGATTTTAAATAACGGCGGTTGCTCCTCAAAAATCAATCTCCCATCGCATATTCACTCCGGCAGCAAGGCATCGCCCTTCGGCGGGCTCAGCTAAGTTTGGCGGCGTTCCGGGAATCGCATACAGCTTCCCTGCGTATCCAAATCCGGCATAGACGCAATCAGCCCCCATGTATAAGGATGACGAGGATCATAAAAGACCCTCATCGGCTGTACCGATTTCCACCAAACGGCCGGCATACATGACTGCCACCCGATCGGCAACATTGGCAACAACGCCTAAGTCAGCGGGTGATAAAAGATAACCGATGCACCAATCTTTTTCTGCAAATCCTTTCATTAAGTCCAAAAATCTGCGCCTGAATCGTAACGTCTAATGCCGTTGTCGGTTCATCGGCAATCAGAATCTTCGGCTCACACGCCAGCGCAATCGCAATCGCAATTCTCTGCCGCATACCACCGGAAAAATTGATGCGGATACTGGTTCATTCTCTTTGGCATCACTGATACCGACCAGTTCGATCAATTTAATCGCTTTTTCATACGCCTCCGCCTTGAAGTCTTTTTGATGCAGGCGAATTACTTCCATAATCTGCTGCCCAATCTTCATCGTCGGATCAAGGGAAGTCATTGATCTTGAAAAACCATCGCAATTCGGTTGCCCCTGAATACTATGCAGGTCTTTTTCCGGCATCGTTGCAATATTTTTACCGTCAAATAGAATTTTCTCCGCTCTATAATAGCCGTTCGCCGACAATAAGCCCATAATCGCTTTTTACTGTAACCGACTTTCCCGAACCGGACTCCCCTACAATTGCTAAGGTTTCGCCCTGATACAAATCAAAAGAAACATCACGCACTGCCTGCACTTCGCCGGAAAAAGCTGCGGAAATTAACTTCCGAAATTCTAACTTCTAATATTTTTATTTGGCATTTCTTTCCTCCTATCGCATTCTCGGATCCAGTGCATCTCTAAGGCCATTGGCTAAAAGGTTAATCGACAGCATCAAAAATCGACATAACGGTTGCCGGAATGAGCAGCATACTCGGCCGGCTTTGCAGTGCTCTTTATAACCCTCATTGACCAGTACGCCCAAAGACGACATCGGAATCGGCAATCCCAAGACCGATAAAGGTCAAAAACGCCTCATAGAAAATCGCTCCCGGAATAGAAAATGTTGCCATAACCGTCAACTGACCGATAATATTGGGAAATAAATGCTTACTCATCAATCGAAGCTTGCCTGCTCCTAAGGTTCGGGACGCCAAAATAAATTCCCTGATCCTGAAGCTTTTTGATTTGTGCCCGCACCACTCTGGAAACGCCAATCCAGCCGGATAAGCTCATGGCAAATACCAAAATGATAAAGCGAATCACTTCATAACTCAGACCACCGGTAATCGTATTTAAGAATACCGTAATCTTCTTTTCAATACTAATCATAATAATCATTAAGACAAGGGATGGAATACTGCCCCAAATCTCCGCAAAACGCATCATCGCCGTATCTACCGCCGTACCCCCGTAAAAAGCCGGCAATCGTACCGTAAATAATACCGAGAGTAAAGTCAATAATCATAGAAATTAAGGCAATAATCAGCGAAATCCGCACCAACCCACAATCTTGTCCAGATATCCAGTGCCAAGCGGTCCGTACCAAACCAAAAATAAAGGTTCTTTACATTTTTAATCGTATATTCATCCGCATAAATCTTTACCATCTCGACACCCTTCTCGTCTACGGATGAGGATATAAACTCGAAGGTATCGGGCTGAAAGCGGCTATACTTACTAATCATATCCGCCAGCGGCACTTCCACCTCTTTTTGGTGCCAAGATTGAGCAAAGTAACATACTTTACGCCGTCTTTGACCTGCATGCTTTTAATATTCACTTCATATAGGGTGATAGGCAATGCCCAACTCTTTAACCAGTTTTTCCGGTTTTGCGGCTTTTTCAGCTCCTTAAACTCATCGGTCAGCCGGCAGTTCGCCCACAAAAATATCCCAAAGAGCCCCGCTCTAATTTAACAATGCCGTTAAAAATACCGAGCTTTTCCACATAAGGAATTCAGGGGCGGCAAAAGGCAATATCCGCCTTATTGATTTCCTTCCCGTCCTCATCTAACAAAGATTGGTGCCGAATCATAGGTATAACGGTCGCCGTCGGCATTGCGAAAAGCAACATCGGACGGTGCTAAAAGTAGCAAAGACTGCCAGAATAACAATCACCCACAGCCCCATCATCGCCATTTTATTTTCCTGAAGCCGGCGCTGAGCGTCTTGCCAGAAAGTCAAGCTTTTGGTGACCATTTTTCTCTTTCTTCGCTATGCCCTTGCGTTAGGACAAACAAATCGGCTTGGTTCTGGCTGTGCGGTTTTCTTTTTCCATATTTTCCATTTTAATGCTCTCCTTTCAGCCGAATCCGAGGATCAATGACACCATAAAGCAAATCTACCACCAAAATAACGACAACATACATCAGGCTGTAAAACGAGTTTACGCCCAAAATCAGGAAATAGTCGTTCTGATACACCGCATTCAGCAAAAAGCCGAGATAAGCCCGGCACGCGAAAAACATCTCAATAACTAAAGAGCCCGTCAGCAAGCTGATTGCCATGGGACCGACAATGGTAACAACCGGAATTAAGGCATTGCGCAAGGCATGACGCATAATCACCTGCGTTTTATTTAAGCCTTTTGGCTCTCGCCAGCAAAAATATAATCACTGTTTAACACCTCAACCAGCTCCGCCCGCATATAACGCATCGTCGCCGAAATAACATAGAGCGATAAGGAAAATGCCGGCAAAATCATCGAGCGGAACGTATCCCAGGCAGTAATGCCCTTGACCGGATCCGGCTCTTGAAAGAGAAACGGAAACCAGCCGAGCTTATATACAAAATAATACTGTAAAACGCGCTAAAAACGAATGACGGAATCGACACACCGATTACCGCTAAAATCGTAACCGCATGGTCCCAAAACGAATTGCGGTAAATCGCCGCCAACGCTCCCAGCAAAATTCCGACAACAATACCAAATACCAACGCCAATAATCCAATCTTAATCGTATTCGGCAATTTATCCGCAATCAAATCGATACTTTCTTTGTTTTGCGACCAAAGAAACCCCTAAATCCCTTTGGCTAAGCCCTGCAGGTATTTTTAAATACTGTTTCATCGGCGGTTCATTTAACCCAAACTTTTTCTTCATCATTTCAATTTGAACCGGCGTAATCTTGCTGTTATCAAAGGACTACCGTCAATCAACTGCAACAAAAAGTTCAGGGTAATGACCACGAACATTGTTACAAAGATTAGCACAATCCTTTTCAATGATATAGCGTATCATCTTCTTTCCAGACCTCCATTCTTTTGTATCTGTTCTTCTTCCGCAGAGCCCTTCTTCGGGATACTTACTTTATTCCCTCTGTCATCTTTTTGTCAAATATTTTCCGTCACAGAAAAATATTTGCTCTTATTATTGCGTCTTTTTGGTATGGCATAAGCTACAGATTATGCCATACCAAAAAGACACAATACACGAACCAGTTTTCGAAAAAGAAAAAGTTTCCAAAAAGATACTTTATAAAAACTTCCACGCCTATTGCGCGCTTGTTCTGACTTTTTGCCAAAACTTATTGACCGGAAAACATAGGTGAGGCAGAGCAGGGCTCTGCCTAGGTCTGGCTACAGTCGTCAATTTTTAGCATATGACGGCAAAAATCTTATTCTGCTAAGTCAACGTACTTAAACAGATAATCCGGGCCAAACAGCCGCAGCTTCCAGCCGGTAATCTTCGGATCCTGCAGACCGGTACGTCCTCTCTGGAAGATAGGAAGAATAACCTGATCATCTTCTAACAGAATCTTTTCTGCTTTTTACCATCGCTTCAAATCTTTCTTTTACCTTATCGGTAGCAGTCAATTCACCCCGATTTTACCGAGTTCAAAAATCTTATCATATTCCGGATTGGAATAACCGACATTGTTATGACCGCCATTGGTAACCCACATATCAAGATAGGGTCGTAGCATCCGGGAAGTCCGGCTCCAGCCGGCAAGATCCAACTCGTAATCGCCACGGTTTACTCTGCCGATTTTCTCGGAGAACGGAAGCGGTTTCAAAAGCCAAACTAAAACTGTCTAAGTTCTTTTCCCATTCGTTCTTTAAGTGAGTACCGATATCTTAGCAGATTCTGTTTGGAATAACAGCATTTCCACTTCCAGCTTGTTAATGCCCAGCTCCTGCTTCGGCTTCTGCCCACAGTTTTTCGCTTCTTCTACATTATAGCTGTTATATCCCTTTTTCGCCGTTATATAACTCACCAGCTACTTCACGAAAGTCCTTGTTGTTATGATCCGGACTAACCTGAAGACCAACCGCTACAAAATAATCAGCCGACAAGGAACCGTTTGCCAAAATGGTTTTTGCTAATATATTCCTTATCCACTGCCATGTTCAAAGCTTTTCTAACCTTAGCGTTTGCCAATGCCTTCTTGTTAGCGGTCGGCTCTGCCTTGTCCTTGGTTGACTTGAACGTAGAACATTGCACCCTCTTCATAAGTAACAACGTCCGGACGATTGCCGTATTTTCTACATTTTCACCGGAAAGACCAGCGGTATTAAGCTGTCCGTCCAAGTACATATTAACTACGGTATCGTTATCTACGCCTTCAATAACCCGAAATCAACACCGTCTAACTTCACATTTTCCGCATCCCAGTATTTCGGGTTCTTTTTCGATATAATGTCTTTGCGATACTTTCCATTCCTTGAATACGTACGGTCCGTTATAAAGCAAAGGTATCTACAGTGCTACCGTATTTTTCACCTTTTTCTTCTACGAACTTTTTGGTTTACCGGCAAGAAGCACGGGAAAGCCATCAGAGATTGAAAGTACGGAACCGGATTTTCCAGTTCAATCTTCAAAGTCTTTTTCATCTACGGCAGTTACACCGATATTTTCAATCAGCTTGTAAATTTTCTTCGTTTGCCTTTTTCCAGCGAACCGTACTTAGTAACGAATTCCCGCTTCTTCTGCCTTTACTTTTTCTTCCAAGGTTGCTTTTCATCGCATCAAACTGCTGTTGAGCGGTTTGGGTATCATTATCCTGAAATCGGAAACCTTCATGCTAGCTAACTTAGAAACATTGCTCTCGTGAGCAACTAAGCCTTCGGATAATTCAACGGTCCGCGCACCATTTTGATACCGGCGGTTTGAACCATGAAAGCGTATTGCGATGCTTCTTTCGGATCAAGCGACATCTTAATCGGATATACGAAGTCTTGCGCCACAACCGGAGCATAAACCTCTCCATCAACGGTTACCCAGTCAGAATCTCTCAAATGGAAAGTATAGGTCAAGCCGTCTTCCGGAAACTTCAAAAATCTTTTACTAATTCCGGAACGACCGCACCCTCTTCGTCCATGGTAAATAAAACCCGGACTCTAAGTTCCCCAATAGTCCCAAACGAAACGCTGTCGGTTGCTGTCCACGATGCCATGGTCGGAATATTGGACGTTTTCAATCAGGCTGATTACCTTTTTCTTCGCCGTTTGATCGGTCGTGGTTTGCTTAGTTGTCCTTGTTCTCGGTCTGCTGTGCATTGTCCGTCTTGGTCTTGTCTTCGGTCTTCGTCTGACCGCCGCAAGCCGCTAAAGACACTACTAACATCAGTGCCATCAGCAATGATAAAACTTTCTTCATACTTCATTATCCTCCTTTTATTTTTCCGTATGATGCGCTTTTGCCTTTTCTGCCGCCAAAAGAATCGGCTGCCAAAAGTCAAACGAGTCAACGCAATCCTTCTCCATTCTTTTTGCATCTTTATTCACACCCGGAACAGCATTTTGGGGGTTAATCCAAAACCACCCTCGGCACTTCCCTTTTACGGACCGGCGTTTCCGCCTGCTACCGGCAAATCAGAGATTTTATCTCTTTTTGCCAAAATCCGCATTTTCTCGCAAACAAAAGAATCGCAAAAAGAAAAAGAGGATTGAGTTGTAATATCGGTATTATAATATAGTTTTTAATTTTTGTAAAGGAAACTTGCACGCCATTTTGGAATTTTTCCATTTCCTTTTTGGGAAAATGCCGTCTATGTTATCTTCTTCCTTCCGGCTTTTTCTTTCTCTCTGTAAAAAATACAAGTTTGTCAATCCAAATATTCATTTTTCTGGTGATTTTTATTTCCCCTGCTCTTTCTATGTAAAATCTGGTATGATTTTTGAGCTTTTCCCTTTTCAAATCCGGCAGTATCGGGTATGATATAAGAAAGAATTATTTTTGCTTTTCGCCCCGCACTTTGCATCCGGCAAACTGCAAGGCTTAGCGTATGGGCAGATAGAGACTCATCGATAGGTTTCCCCTGCACCATACACGGTGCACCGGAAAATGCAAGACTTGCCTAACGGTCGGCGACCTTTATCGGTTGGTTTTCCCGCCGCTCTCTATTTGCACCGGCAGGCACAAAGGCTTAGCGTATAGGCAAAAGCTCCGCAGGCTTTAGAAAAGGATTTGTTATGACTTTTTCATCAAAAATCAAACCCTGACAGCGATTTTTCCCCAAGGCTTTCTATCAAAAAGCCCTGATTTGTTTCGGGCTTTTATGGCTTTTTGGTATTAGTTTCTTCCTTATTATATTATAATTTCGCAAATAGTGCCAGCCGTTCCTACTGGTATATTTTTTAAACAGCTGTTTGTTTTTATTGATATTCGGTGTTTTGCTATGCTCTCCTAAGTTTCGTAGCAGAACGGGGCTTATTTAACAGCCTTCGTTATTCCTTTTCAGCAGGTGCGGGCTTTTTCTTTAAGCACCACCGCAGCCAGCTAATGGAAGAATATTCCGCCACCAGTGAGCAGGAGCTAAAAGCAATCTTAAAGGAAAAATACCTTTATACTTCGCCGTCCTCTTCCTTAACCCTGCCTCTGCTCTTTGCCAGCGGCATTACGTTCGTGATTATGGTAGGGCTGGCGATGGTTTAATCCTTATAATTTTGCCGCATAGTTTTCCAATTGATGAAAGATGCCAAGCACGTTTACTGTGTTAATGTTGATTTCAAATATTACCTTATAATTCATTGGTATCACCATTGCCTCATGATAATTTTTGGTAGCCAAATAAGCGTCCCGCTAAGCGGAAACTGTCTGCGGGTTGCTGCTTAACCGGTCATAGATATCGTCCATCGCATTTAATAAGCGGCAGGCAGCATCTCTATTTTTCAGCCGGTAAATCAAATGATATACCAATTGATCCAACTCTTCTTCTGCTCGCTTGGTAATAGCTATATTATAAATCATATTTAGCCCTTGTTTCTTTTTAGGGCAGCTTTCGCCTCTTTGACTTTGCCCCTACCTTAATTTGCTCGGCTGATATTTCAAGATCACGGTACATCGTAAGCTTGCTCATGGTGTTCTCATAAAGCTCCATGCTCATAATCACCATATCGCCATAGCCGTTTTTGGTAATGTAAATGGGGCTGTCCGCCCGATGACACATCTCCGAAATTCTGGCTGTCTTTTTCAGTTCTTTGATGGGAATAATCTGCGGCATTGCTTTCTCCTTTTGCTAAATCATTTGAAAAATCAGTTGTTATGCATTTTTCTCGGTTGGGAAGAGGGGACTAATAAAAACATCATGCTTTTTAAGGACATAATTATACCATAAAAGCTGCAGCAGAATGCGAGAGTTTTTCTCTTCAAAACTCCCTCTGACGATTTCTTTTCCCCTACCGTATGCTAACCCATAAAAACAGTCCGGAGCTTGTTCGTTGTTTCTTTATTTTTATTTCAAAACCGCCTAATCCTCCCAAATCATTTGTTCCTTTAATCGGGCAACGACTTCTTCGCCCATCAGCTCGCCCAAAATGGCGTAGCCAAAAGGAAATCCTGCGCCAACACCCTGCCGGTGATGATATTTCCGTCTTCACCACTCGCTCGGCAGATACCTTGGCTCCGGTTAAAAACCTCTCAAATCCTGGGAGCAAATCGCCTCTTTGCCCTGTAACAGCCCCCAGCCGCCCAGTGCCATGGGAGCCGCACAAATTGCCGCTACGAGCTTACCGGCTTTGCTCCCGCCATCAGCAGCGCCTGCACACCCGGATGCTCCGCCAAAGTCTTTTGCTCCCGGCATACCGCCCGGCAAAATATACGTATCTGCCGCTTTCTGCTCGTCCGTCAGCTCCTCCAGCAAATAATCCGCCTGTAGCCGAATGGTATGAGAGCTTTCCACCAGCTTTTTACCGCTCACCGAAACCAGCAGTACTTCCACTCCGCCCGCCGTAAAATATCCACCGGCGTCAGCGCCTCTACCTCTTCAAAGCCGTCCGCTAAAAATACCAACGCTGTTTTCCTCTTTTCCATTTCCTAACTCCTTTCGCCGGCTTCCTTCGCTTTTGTTTACCGCTTCCCTTTGATTCCCGCCGATAAAGCTCTGCCTGTTCTTCGGCTAAGACGCCCTGCTTCGCTTTTGCCCGCCCTGCGGGCGTCTTACTCCCAATTCCGCTTGCGTTTATCGTTCTTTCCTTTTTGCCGGATTCTTCCGCTTTTTGTCGAGACTCTGCTGCTACATCGCCGTTTTTCCGTTCCCTTGCTTTTTGGGCAAGAATATGATAATTTATTTTACCTATTTTTACCAGCAAAATGCAAGCCAAAGGAGTATAAAATGAAAGATACCGCTAACTACGAAATTGAATACAAATATTTGGTCGATTTATCGCAAATTAACTACGACTCCTTTCCCTTCGCCGAAATCGAGCAGGCGTATATCAGCACCGCACCGGTTATTCGCATTCGGCGCATGGATAATGACTATATTTTTGACCGTCAAAGGCGGCGGACAAGTAAAAACGCTTAGAATACGAGCTTCCCTCACCGCCGAAGAATACGCCGGACTCCTTCCCCAAAATGGAGGGCTACCGGATTCAAAAACGGCGCTACCGAATCCTGTACCTATTTGCCGGCAAAAGAATATACCATTGAACTGGATATTTTTCAAGGCATCTTTGCCGGCCTTGTCCTTGCAGAAGTGGAGTTTGCCAGCGAAACCGAGGCGAAGGCATTTCAGCCGCCGCTTTTGGTTTCTGCAAAATGTCAGCCTAAACTCGCACTATCACAACAGCTTTTTAGCTCGGCATGGCAAAGCGGGAAGCTGTTAATCTTTTCCGAAAAATCCGATACGGTGATTGCCGCCGAAGTTCTGCTTGCGGTGCTTTGGCACTTTTTACCACAATCGAATATTGAACCGTCTTGCCGCTTTGTGCCGTTACTTTGAGCCTGTCACCGACTTCCATTTTCCGTTTCGCTCTTTTTCTCGCTCGGCATCGCCCTAAAAACCGTGCCGGTTTGACGACCGCCAGTTGCTGATGCTCCTCTCCCTTTTGCAAATGGCTCAGGAACTCTTCTACCGTCATATCGGTGTCAATTGCTACCTGATCTCGGCTAATCATATGAGCCTTTTGTTTTAATAATGACTTTATAGGGCATTATCCCTTAGCGCTGACATCCACATCATCGCTTTCCGGTGCAACTGCTCCGGTGCCGCAAAAATCACAAAGTTGTCCTTGCCGTGGGTACGCCTGAATATGCGATGTATAGATGACATGGTTATCCAAATATACAAACACTTCCTCTAAAGCTTGCCTGATGATCGCCATCGGCATCTGCCTTTAATTCCCCGTCTACACCAGCCGCCTCTGCCAAAACCTTGGTAAACTTACCCAATTTTTCCAGCTTATCCTCATAAGAATACTCGTTTTCCGAGCTAGCTGCCAAAACCTTGTATTCGTTGCCAATCAGAGTAATTCGGGCTGGCAACCTCGGGCGAAACTCCCGCATAACCGTTTCCACAAAATCTCGGCTATGCTCCCCGCTCGCTACCGGCGTTGCGCCGGTACTGCCGTCTAATGCGCTTTTTACCGATAAAAGCCTCCCGAGTTACAGCTATCTAAAATCAAGACCTTTTTGCTCGGCACCTGATCCAGTGCTCGCTCTTAGCTCATTCACCGAAATCCAAAGGCTCAGCGGATCATTTTGGCTCTCAAAGGTGCATCAACCATACATAAATAGCTGATACCATCTTTTGTTGTAGCCATGACCGGAATAATAAAAATAGGAAATGTCATTTTTCATTTGCTCGGCGTACGCCTCCTGAATACAGCGCTAAAAACTCGGCTTTTTCAGGTTTTCTCTACCAAAATCGAGCGCATTTTTGCCATCGGTAAAGTTTTCGCCGCAAACACCCGCCGCATCAGCTTGGCATCGCCTACCGGTCCTACCAAATCACTTTTTTTCACCGGGGTAATCGGAGTTTGCCACAATCGGCGCCCGATAAACCGCTTTTTACAACCTTAATAACCAGCTTCTGCACTTTTTCGCCCTTTTTGCCGCAAAATCATATTTTCCTGAACCATCTCGCCGCCGGTAACCGGATTTCCTCTTGTTGCACTGACGGCTCTACCTCCGGCGCATAGCGAAGTGTCTGCCAGTAGGGCTGACGCCGTCCGATCCCCATTTACCCGAAGAAAATTACCGCCTAATTGCATCACCACGCCGGAATCCAAAAACGCCGCTAATCATCTCTTCTTCCCATGCCGCCGCAAAAGAAAGAGGATAATAGGCTCTGGTCCTTCCGTCCTCAGCGGTTACGACTAAGACATCACCAGTTCAATATTTTTCATACTCATTCTTATACTGATACTCCTTTTTGCTTCGAAAAGCTTGCCGCCTGTCAGCTCTGATGCCCGGTATAGACGCAAGGTCTGTCTGGGATTGCCCCCGCTTCAGCTGCATCAGCAGCTCTCTCACCGTCATCTCGGTAGTTAGCTCCATTTGACCGGAGGTAATGCCGTTTTCTCCAATCTGCAAGCTTCCGATGTAATTTTGGTTTGTGTATTTAGCGGAATCAACTGCTTTTTAATATGTACCAGTGTTTTTTACTACGAAACTCCGTCCCAAAAACGTGGATCGTGGTATTTGAAAATGTACTGTTTTACGCCATATTCGGTATCCCGCTTATTGGATTTAATCAAGTCCAGATATTCTTTTTCAAGGTAATCGTGTCATTGGCATCATCAATGTCGTAATGAGCCGTATTAAAGTGAATGTTTTCGCCGTTTCCTACCATTTCCAGTGCCAGTCAACCGGAAACGGTTCGATTTCAAATAATGCGTCAAATCCGTTTCTGCCGCTGTCAGCATCTCCCTTTGGCATTTTTCAGTCCCTTGATTTCAAACACCAATCCGGTCGGAAGTGCCTTCCCCTCGGTAAAAGTCAGCGGTGTTTTTACCGGTTACCGCCTTTGGTCTATGGGAATAATTGATAATGCCTAAGTCCAACGTCAGCCGAATCTCACCGATCTTGTTGCCGGCATCTTGGAGCGTCAGCTTAATCGGCTGGGTATTTCCCCATGCCGGTGTTGACACCTTATCCAGCAGGCTCTTTTTCAGGGTAATAATATCATTCGCTTCATCCACCGAAAAATCCTCTGCTGTCGCTTTTCGATAGCTGACGGCGACTCAGATTCCCCGTCAAGCGGCTTTGCTCGGCAGAAACGGTTTCGCCCATAATATTTTTCAGATTGCTTACCTGTACCTGAATCCTCTGCCGGCGCATAAGCACAGATAATCTTGCAGGTCAGCAGCGCTGACAAACTCAGCTTGCCCGCAGAATAATCTTCTAACCGCAATCGTAAAGCTCTTTTTTTCACCCGCTCGCCCTGATTTTTGCACTATCCCCGTATTCCAGCTCAAAGCCGGTCGTTTCGGTTAGCGTATTTAACATTTCTTTTTAAGATAATCCGGTCTTCCGCATCCGTTATCTCATAGCTTTCCTTATCGATTTCCTTTTTCTCGGCAAATAAAACGGACTCCCTGCCGCCAGATTTGATTGCTCTTTGGTAACGTCCTGCCCTTTTTGATTCTTTATTTCCTCCAGTCGCAGCGTCAAGTCCTGAGCATTGCTCTTAAAAATGCTATCTTCTTCCACCGTTAAACGAAAAGCCGACGCATCGTTATCTCTAACGTTCAAAATCCGAACATTCCCCTTGACTTTCGCATTATTCTGCACCATCGCATTGGGCAAATCAATCGTCAGGTCCTCCAAAATCTCCAGATTTTCGCTTAATACTACTCGTCCTGAGCCGTTACCGGTCAAATACAGGCTTTTCACCGGACGTCCTGCCGCCGGATCTGCCGGATTAACTCCCAGCGTAATATCATCGTCCCTCTGTTTTTACTGCGATAACATCTTTCTTTTTGCAAACGAGCCCGGACTGTTTAAGCCCCTGCACCGGATCACCAAACTTACCTCTTTGCCCAATATACACCGGCGTACAGTCCAGCACCCCTTCCAGCGCATCGTTTTGGGCTTTTTCTGCTATCTGATTATCCCGCAGTGCCAAATCTTGCGCTAACAGCGCTGCACTGCTATAATACTTTGGTTGACCTTAACGCCGTAAACCATATCAATATATTCTAAGCTAATACCGGTTTCTGATTCCGCACTAACCTTCGGCTCTTGCTCCAAACGCCCCGGCTTTGATTTCTTTTTGTGCCGTAGCTGTCAATCCGGTTATTTTGAATGGTCAAATCCGAAAGGGGTGTCAAACACAAACCGCCAATTCCGTTTTTGCCCAATGTTTTCCAGATGATTGCCGCCAATTTCAACCGCCGAATCTCTTACCTGCCGTTATGCCAATCGCATGAAACTTATAATCCTTAATGTGATTGTTCTCAATAATGACCTTCGTATGCGGTTTGGCTCGGTTGCCCAGCGAAATTGCCTCGGCTGTCATGAGATTTGCTCTTCGTTTCACCGCTTCCGGTGATACTGTTATTTTCAATCCGCAGCTCTCCCCGCAACCGGAATCATAATCCAATCCGTATTTCACTGCTTCGCTTTCCTCTCTCCAAATCAATGTGGTTTTGCGCAATGGTTAAATTATCGATTCTCTGTCAAGCGTCCGCTCGAGTTACTCGCCGCTCGCATAATTAACGCCTCTTTCGGCGCTTTTGCCGAAATCAAAGAATTCAGCCTCGCACCAAAAGACCGTTTCCTTGCTTAAATCAAGTCCAACCGTTAACAAGTTTTGCGGATAGCCCAAGATACCGACGACAATCGGTTTCGTTTTTGCTCCGGCTGACCAACCACCAAAAAGGCAGTCCTGATGATTACCCGCATCGCCGCTCTCTATACAAAAGCAAAAATCCTGCCCGCTTAACGCATAAAAACGCGCTGATGACTTCTTCTTGTGCCGCCAAAGCCGGAAAACATCAGGTCGTCCTGCGTAATATGCCAGCACCTTGCGGCTGTCTTTAAATATTCTCGCCAAATGTAGATTTTTCGTCGCTGATTTTTCCATACTTCGCCAAAAATGTCTTGCCGAATCTTAGCCAGTCCTCCCCTCATTGACTGCAACAGCACAAACAGATTTTCCAGCGCTTGACGGAGCAGCATAGGATTGGTCAGACTTTCTTCGGCTAAGGGCAAAAGCGGCTGGCTCGCCGTTGGCTTCGCCACGTTTCCGCTTGCGGTTTTATTTTCTTCCGGTTTTGCCTGTTTCCCGTTCCGCCTTTAAGGCTTGATAGATTTCTTCTGCCGAAACAGCGGCGCTGATTGCCTGCGCCTGTGTCAGGCTTTCGCCGCGGCTTAAACCCCGTTCGGATAACCTTTTCAGGATATTCCGCTCTGCCAAAGCGGCAATCGCTGTTTTGCCCAGTCCGCTACCTGATTCCAGTCCGAAACGGCGGCTCCTCCGGCTGTGCCGGTGCAAGCCAAACGCCCGATAGAGCATGACCGCCTCTTGCTCTCTGGTCAGCCCCATATCCGGCGAAAAAGTCGTATCGGATGTTCCCTTAACATAACCGGCGGCGAAAGCAATCTCAATCGCCTGCTTTTGCCGAATGATTTTGAATATCGGCAAAGGCGGTTTCTTTGCTTTCCTGAAAACCAAAAATGCAGTTAATCATCTGCACCGCCTCTGCTCGACTATATTTTTCATCAAAGCGTAGGTTTTCTACGCCCGACTCAATAATTTCCTTTTTCGCCTTTTGCTTTTTCTGCCATCTCCTGCGCCCAATGTTTTGGTGTATTCGCCGCAAGAAAAATGTGCCAAATACCAGAGCAAAGCTCAAAATCAGAAAACTTATACTCTTTTTGATGACTGCTTTCATATTTCCTCCTTATAGAAAATAATGCAAGAATCGCCGCCATTTGCGGACGTTTCTTTGGGTTCGTATATGCGAACTGTTATGCCATAGATTAAGCCGGCTTGCTCCGAGGCGCAGCTTTTTCCCTATACAAAGCTCCGGCTTTCTATAACGAGTTTAGCTAATGATTTGTGTTCTCATTATCTTTTTAAAGAATACCATACTCTTTTTAAAATCAAAGAAAATTCTTTCCCTCGTTTCGGTAGAGTCGATAGCATAGGAATCCTTCTTATCGCCAAAAGCCAAAAAGCCGGAGATGGACGCTTACCGGTATTGGAAAGCATTCGATTTTTCTTACTGCAAAAAACAAAAACACAGCGCCCCTCCTCTCAGGAAAGACGCTGTTTCTCTAATCCACAAAATGGATTGTTTTTCTTTTCAAAGCTTATTTTCTTTTCTTAATCAACAATCCGGTGCCGGCTAAGCCCATGCAGGAAACCGAAGGTCCGGCTACGCCGCCGCCAGTCTTAGGCAGCTCCGGATACGCCCTGCGGAATTTCCGGATTTTCAAGCGTTACTTCCGGTACCGATTCCGGCGTCGGATCATCCCCAATGGTTTCACCGGGTTCGCTCGGAGTCGGAGTATTCGGCGTCGGAACGCTCGGGGTTGGCTCTTCCGGTGTCGGCGTACTCGGAGTACTCGGCGTCGGCGTAACCGGCGTGCTCGGCGTCGGTGTCGGCGTAACCGGTGTGCTCGGCGTTGGTGTCGGCGTACTCGGGGTGCTTGTGTGTCGGATTTGTCGGAACATACGGAGTTCGCGGTTCCGGCTTATACTCGTTGTTAATCGTTACATCTTTGCCGCCATTGCCGCTAATGGTAATCGCATAGCGACCATGCTGATAGCTCGTGGTTTGCTCACTCGGTACAAAGTCAGCACTCTCGCCAAAGTCAATCGCCGTTTCAAACACCAAATATTTCAGTGCCGTTCCATCGCGCGGTCCAGTGTTTGAGTCCGGTGAACGTAGTCGTCTCAGCCCTTTTCCCGACTTAAGGTTCTTACTTCAATGTCTACCGGACGAGATGGATCCGTTTTCTTCCACATAAAGTTTCACCTGAACCGGTGCGTGGTAATCCGACGGCGTGTTAAGCCAAGTCTTTGTTACCGTTACGCTTGTTTTTCGCTTCCAGTGTTGACTGCTATGGGTATTGAAAGGTAGACTACATCCCTCCATTATTCACGATTTCTACATGATAATCGCCAATATGATAATCCTTTAAGTCCGCCTTCGGCTCAACACCCATTTCGTCCTCCTACCTTAACTTCCAAGATAACGTAGAGATTTCTCTCAAGCGTGCTGCCGGTGCCGGTTGTACTGCCGGCGCAGTTGCTACTGCAGGTACCGGTTTCTGCTGCCGGTGCGGTTTCTGTCGCCGGTAGCTGCCCTCTTCTGCCGGGAGTGCCCTGGCGCCGGCTGAACTGCTACTTCTTCATATGCCGGAAGATTTTCAAACGTTGCCTGCCAATCATTTGCGGGTTCAATACTTGAACATCTCTTTCAACCGGTACTAACGCCATTTTTCATCGAAACGATAAAGTTTTACCGTTCACATCTTTTGATATTCGGTTGCCGTTGTTCCCCAGAACTTCACTGCTTTCAGATTACGCAAAGCCGGATCCACCGGTTGATGGCACTTCGTTCTCTATCGTTTTCGACAACCTTTCCGGAACGATCAATCGCAAGGGCATGGTCATCTAAAATAACATGAAACGACCTTATGCGAGTATTCATTGGTCAGCGCAGCGGCTCAATTTCTTCTCGTTAATGCTAACTTCCACAATCTGATAATAGATCCGATTGCCGCCCTGCCCCTTCGGCAAATCTTTAATTTCTTTCGTCCAATGATTTTCCGGACTTAAGATAAACTTTTCTTTTACTACGCCATTGGCTCGCGAGCTCGATTCCGACGGACCGAGTTACCTCTTCCGGAATCGCGGCGCTCCACTGCTTTTCAACGGTCAAGTCCATTAAACCGGTTTTTACTTTCGAGGCTCAAAAGTCAATCTTCGGTTCGCCATTGCCCGGAGTAATCGTGGTTGGCTTGTTCATTTTCATACCAATTTCCGTCTTGATATTCCTCTTTTATCTTGGCTTTGTAAGTCGCTGTTAATTTCTCGTTTTTACCTAAAATAATATTGGAAAGCGTAATGGTATTATTTTCTACTGTCTGAACAATACCGGCAATTCTGGCATCTAAGTCGTCCTGTTCTTCTTGCGTAGGATTGTCTTTTTAAAATCATTCCCTTGATTTCAAATTGCCGACATAATCTACCGGAACACTCATCGGATCAGCCAGAGTGCCATTCGGTATCTTTTTGGTGATTCTGCGAGATAAATCTTTTAATGCCTGCTTTAAGTTTTTCTGCTGCGGCACCGGTTTCGATATATTCCCGGTACTATCCATCGCATTCCTAGCGTACCAGTCCATATCGGCTCTTCTTCCTCTTCGGACCGGATTCCAATGCCAACGCAGGTAATCAGAAATCCCTTTTTGCTTAATCGCATTCGCCTCGGCAAAGGTATACTGCTGAACCTCATCTAAGGCTGCATTCGTTGCCTTAAGACCGTTTCCGTTACCAATAATTTCGCCCTTTTCATTTGTAGGCAAACGTCGGCATACCGTCACCGATTAAAATAATCTTTTTCAAGTCAGCGGTGCTGCATCGCCAGTAAGGCATCTGCTTGTCTTAACGCCGCCTGAATAAAGGTACCGCCCCGTTTTTGTGCCTCTGGGAACAACATACGGCGTATAGGTATCAATCTGAGCGTTTAACTGATCTTTTTCCTGTGAAAGTGCCATACTGGTAATCGTATTCAGCTTGTGGAATACTCATAAACATGTGCGTTTCCTTCCAAACCTTCTTCGCATAGTAGCCTGCTCCGGCAAAGCTAACTAGTAACCGCGAATCCGAGAGCTTTCACTCGAAAGTCAGCAGGGTGCTGACAGATTCTTTTTGCTGCGTCTGTGCATTTTGCCATTCTGTCTTTCTTTTCATGCTGGCAGAACGGTCAACGATAAGTACTACATCTAATGTTTTCTCCGGTGTTTCCGTAACATCGCTGAGTACATCAACTGAATATCACGAGTCGCCTGTTTTCTCGTCATAGTTTTTGACGGACTTTCTAATTTGATCCCTTCATTTTGCAGTTCCTTCCACATATCCTTGCGGATTTTGAACATTGGAGGCATTTTCCTCTGCTAATGCCGGCGACCATACGATACCCTGAAACAGGTTAACGATCATTAGCATAACCAGCAATTTTGCCAGTAGGGAGTGTGTTCCTTTGGTTTCTCCACTCGTTTTGTTTTCCTCTCTTCATGATGATGACTGATGAATAAAACTAGTTATAATTTTGCTTTCCGAAAACGAAGTTCCTTTTTCTTAAGAAAAAGTGCCATAAGACTGCTGAGCAGGTGGACTTAAAATCACCGGCAAGGCACTGTCCTTCGATTAAAAGAAAAAGACAAGTTCTATATTTGAAGGAAGTGATGGCGTGTTCTCACTTCCACAAACATCAACGATATCACGCCAAGCACTGTTTGTTTTTCTTCTAGCTTCGGCTTTATTTCGAGCATTTTAAAACCGTCGTTCGGTAATTATTTGAAGGATTTCAGGTTCTTTGAGTCCTATTTCCGATTTTCTTCTTCGAAAAACCGCTTTTTGTGCTCATTATAAATTGGTATTATAATCCTTTTTCCCAAATTGGTCAAGGGCTTTTCTGGAAAATATTTTACTACTTGTTTTCCTTTACAAATCAAGGAAATCTCACATTTTCTGTAACTTATATAGTCCGAAAAGGCTACATTATTGTCACAAAATATGAGGACTTTGTGTTTTGAGGAAAATAATTCTAACTTATTATTTTCTTATCAAGCTTTTCTTTCCATCGCACCATTTTGTGGTAACTAAGACGGAAAGCCATACAGCCGCCCTGTTAGTTTGATTTGATGAAAACCCTTTACATTTTCTTTGTGCCGGTGTATAATAAGTTTTCGTGAGAGATGTTTGTCGCTGAAAAGGCGACCAAATATTATTGCGATATGGTGCAGAAGGCTAACGTATGACTCTGACTCATAAGATGTGGGTTCGATTCCACTATCGCGTCAACTCGCTACAACGGTAGCGAGTTTTTATTGCCTTAAATACTGTGCAAAGAATATCATCAATACTTGGTTCGATACGGTGCTGGAAGCATAAAGCCGCTCTTTCCTTCCTACGAAGAATACCCAAAATCAAAAACCCTTCCACCACAGCACTTTCCGTGCAAACAAGCCGATACGACCAGCAGAGCCTAAAGTCTTTGTGAGATATGTTTTTGGCGTGCAATCGGCTACTCATTTACCGCTTCCCTTTCTTGACAAATCCCTTTATCAATGCTATATTGATAAATAATCACTCACTTTTTCTGGCAGATGCTCGCTTTTATCCTTCGCCTGTCGCAGGCTTATTTTTGTAACCGCCGGCAAGCACCCAAAAGGCATATCCCGGAAAAGCCATTCATTTGCAGCTTTAGGAGGAAATAACAATGCTGGATATCAATTTGATTCCTGCAATGAACAGGAAAAAGTCAAAAGCCGGACTGGCAAAACGAAATTATCAGGTGGATTTTTCCGATTTTAACCTTTGGGATAAGCGCCGTCGGAAATTATTCAAGTAGTAGCAGAGAGAGCAGAGCGCAACCGACTCACCGGAAATCCCGAAAAAGAAACAAGCTGGTGAGGACGTATCCGGACTCTTAGCGGATATGACTCGTTCAGACGAAAGTACGGTTTCGACAGCGAGTGTGAGCTGAGACAAAAGATTTTGATTTTGTCAGCAGTTTGCCCAATATGCCCGACGAAAATACTCCGGCAGGCGGACAAAAGTAACGTGCGGGTAAAAGTTTGGGGACAAAAAGCCAAGCTTTGATTTTAAGCCCAAAAGATCATGTGGAACTGGCGGTTTCTCTTGGCCCAGTAGACTATGAGCGGGGTGCTAAGCTCGCCGGTAACGGCTTTTGGGTATATACCAGTAAGGGCGCTATTTTGGAGTGGGCATTATTAAACCACTGTTTATTTCCGAGCATTTAAAGGACGGCTATGAGTTTATGCTGCCGCCCCATATCCTAACTTACCAGTCCGGTTATACTGCCGGTCAGTTCCCGAGTTTATTGACGATGTGTTCAAACTGCGGAAGAGGATAAGGGTTGTATGCAATTCCTGCGCCTACCGCCGAAACGGCATTGATTAACTTCCATCGGGGACGAAGTATTGACCGAGACGGAGTCGCCGAAAAATATTTTGCCGTACTCCTTGCTACCGCAAAGAAGCCGGCTCTTACCGTTCCGAAGAAAGAGTATGATTCGTGGCCACCAGTTTAACAAGGTAGAAATGTTCCAGTATACTGCACCGGAGCAAAAGCGATGCCGCCCTAAAAGAGCTGATCGCCAAGGCAGAGCGCCTGTTAGAGGGCTTGGAGCCGCATTATCAGACTTCACAGTTAGCCGCCGGCGATTGCTCCGCCTCGATGCGGGAAACCTATGATATCGGGTTTGGATTGAAAGCATGGGCGTCTACGAAAGTTAGCTCCGCCTCCAACGCCGGAGTATCAGGCTCGCCGAGGTAATATGAAGTTTAAGCGCAAAGGCGAGAAAAGGCGGAGTTCCTGCAGCACCTAAACGCTCGGGTCTTGCTACCAGCCGCTGATTCCGGCAATTTTGGAGCAGACACCAGCAAAAGGACAGTTCGGTCTTGATTCCGGCAGTGTTACAGAAGTTTTACCGGTTTTGATCGGATAGAGCCGGCAAAATAAAACCAAAAATAAAATCCCCGCGCACCACGAGGTTTGGTTGCGGGGATTTGCTGTTTCTGCTCTTTCGTTTTTATTTATGGTCGGTTTCCCACCCTTGCCAGTTGTCCCTATTTTCGATGTTTCTGTGGTTGCTGTTATTTCTGCTGTTTCTTCTGTTTTTGCTGTTTCTTGTTGTTTGCTCTTTCTGTTCTGTCCACTCTTTCGGCTCTTTTTGTTGTGTTTCCCGTTTTCATCGGCTATCGGCTGCCGCTTTTCCTATCTTTTTCAGTTTTGACACCGCTACTTATCTAACGCCAGCGACTCGGCAATGGTATAAATTCTGCTTTTTCTGCTCTTTCCGGCTCTGTTGTTTTCCCGTTTTTCTATCGGCTATCGGCTTTGCCGCTTTTCCTATCTTTTCGGTTTTGACACCGCTACTTATCTAACAGCCAACGCTGACTCGGCATATGAGTATAGCCATTTTCCGGCAATATTCGGCAATTTCCTGACGCCAGCTCGCCGCTTGCTCCGTATTCCAATAAATGAGCCGTTAAGCCGTATTTGCCGGCGGTGCTGCCAAATAGGCTTGTGATAATGCCTCTCTATCCTCCAGCGGCATGCGAAAACGTTCCCGTCGCAAAATCAATCTTACTAAATACCGTTTCCTGATTCACGCCGGCTACCCCCTGCGGCGGCTCCTGTGCCCGCCATTTGCTGCTGCACAAAAGCATCGCCTCCGTTAATCAGCGTCGGCTTTCCAAAACGTCTAACTGCCTTACGCCATCGTCAGCACACCCCTGATAAATATTTCTTGCGGATACTGATAGCCGCAGACGACATTGTCCAAAACGGCCCGTCAACACCCTTCTCTATCAATTTTTGCGCTGACAATTCGTCCTGCCACGCTTTTCTGCTACATTTGCAGCGCTCGTCCAGCCGGTCCGATAATCGCTTAATGTCGGCGGGAAAAACTCAGCATAATCGTCGAAACCGTTCTATCGAGCCGATATTTTAAATCGGAAAAGATTTTGTCATTGCCGTTTTGATGCATTTTCCAGCTCTTGGCGGCTTAGGCTCTCCGCATCAACCACAAGCAAATCGCAGTTATGCCATTTCATAAGCTGTTCCGGTTCGGCACCGATTAGCACTTATATGCCGTCCGAGATACCGCTCCTGCCCTTGACCGGCTGTCAGCAGACAAAAACGCCATACAAAAGAAACAGACATAACACCAGCGTTCCTGCTCTACCCGCACGTTCCTTGCTACTTTGCTTTTCCATTTTTCTCTGTTTGTTCTCTAACATCAAGTTTTTCCTGCCAATTATCCTTTTTCTTTTTCATTTCTTTTTCCTTTTGCTGTTGCATATGTTTGCAGCAAAAGGCGGCCCTTCCTTTTTGGGGTTCGTGTATGCTGTGCTCAGATTCAGTTTCCTTTTGCGAAAGAACGCCTACCGCTTAGTCAGTGATTTTCCGTTTTCTTCTCTTTTTATTCTCTATCCGAGATTCCGGTTTTTCCCTTGGGCCAAAGGCGCTCTGCCCGCTTGGTCAGCAATTTTCCGTTTTCTTTTCTTTATTCTCTATCCGGGATTGGTTTTCCTTGGTGGAGCAACTGCCGCCTAGTCAGTGATTTTTCTATCTCATCGATATCGCCTTCCTGGCTTTTCGCCCGCTCACTGCTCAAATATAGCCTATAACCAATCAAAGCTGCGAAAAGCCACCTCTCTTTGGCGGTCAGACCTATCCCCAGCCAGATTTTAGACAAAAGGCGCGATGCTCTTTGGTGCTATATAAGGGTGAGGGAGAGTATTACTATGTAAGAGTACTCATCTCTTACACATTAGAAATTATGCATAGTTTGTCCGGTACAATAAATATTTTATTAAAAATATGTAATTATATATAAACCATTTTTGTCCAGCCATCCCTCCTCCTTTTTCTTGGACAGAAAGCCTACCATGCATTGTCGCCAACCGGCTTTCGCGTAACTGTCTGTTTTATCTTGCCCATCGGTTTTGCGATTTTGGCTCTTTACTATTTCCTGGTGATATAATATGCTATGAGGGTATTAGCCACTTTTTAACGCTTTGTGTCGCAAAAGCAGCGGTCGTCAGAAGATTATCTGTTTCCCTGCTTCATAGAAAGGTTTGTGAGAAATGAGAATGGAGCGAGTCAACAACTTCAGTCAGATTAAGTGCTATTTAAATAAAAGCGATTTATCTGCCGAGAGCTGAACTACTCCGAGATAGCTTATGGCAATCCTAAAAGCCCAGCACTTTGTTTCCAGGACATGCAGTGGCAAAAGCCTTTCAGGAGTAGGTTTTTGATATGCCGGGACGTGCCGATTGTGATTGAAATCGTGCCGGTCTCGCAGCCAGCGATTATGCTGATTATCACAAGAGTAGAAAGATCCGAGCGATATCGACGATCAATTTTGGGTTTCAGCAACCGCTGACCGGCGAGGCAAGAGGAAGCCCCAATATTCGCAAGGCAGACGCAATCACGCAGGTGTCCAAAGCCCGTCTTTCCAGGTTTCAGCTCCTACAAGATGAAGCTGACCGATGTGTCAACTTTGCACTATGTGTTTTGATAGCTGAGAGGCCGTCATCGCTGCCGCATCGCAGGTTAGTCAAGTACCGCATTAGTCAAAGCGACTTGTATCAAAGAGGACGATGCTTATATTTTGCTGATTAAGAACCGCGGCACCGCAGGATTTACAGTTCTTGACTTTCCGGGTCTGCTGGCGGAGTTTGGCGGCATTTATAAAAACAATACCGTTTCCTTTGGATATTACAAGGAGCATTGTGAGCTGATTGTGGAAATGATGCAATTGCTAAAGCTAAAGCATGGCCATAAACATGCTCGTGCTCTGTGCCTTGTGAGGAAGCTCGCCGGCACAGGGCATGGATTATCTGGCGATGTGTTTACAGAAAGGAGTTCGCATGACTTTTGATTTGGACGACCTTTTCAGCGTATGGCGCGGAATGGTCTTGGTAAGCTTTGCCAACTTGCTTTGGCTAACAATTTTTCAGTGCCGGCGTTTTGTCCGGGCCCTGCAACGCCAGCGCTGTATCAAAGCGTTTATCAAAGGAGTACGGTTTTACAAGAGGGTTATCAAAACTTTTTGTCCTCTCTGAAAGCGTTTTCTCTCAACTGGCACTTTTGCATATACTTCCTGTTTATATGGCGTTGTATCGGTGTTTTAATCTGTATTTGACCTTTACCGGTCGGTTGCATGGCAATGGTGGCTGCTGCCGGTGCTTGTCATTTTGTGGAATTATCGCTTTTTGGCACGAGTGGCTTTGCCAGCTCCTGTCCTGCGAACCAGGATGCGTTTCTTTGACTTAGGTAATTGGCTTTATTCGCGCAATAAGCGTTGCCTTGGGTGTTTTCTTTTGCACCCTGCCGGGCGTGGTGATTGTCGTTGTGTTTCTTCACTCTCGCTTCTTCAGCTATATTGAGATGTTCTTTTGTGTTGTTCTTCCTGCCGGCTTTATCGGCGACGCTCATTGGGTATCGTCATTCTAAAGTGCTGGCACGGTACAATAATAATTATTTAGAGAACTTTGGCGATGCGTAAAGAGGAAAGCGAAATGGCTTTCGCTGATTCCTCGCTTTGTGGTTCTTTGTCGATATGATGTCGAGTAGCTTTCGACGATAAAATGGTTGTTCCTTTTGCTGGCGAAGCCATATTGGCTTTTCACGCTACTTAGGACTATTTTTCTTTCATCGCCGAAGTCGCTGACTTTGCCTGTCCTTTCCTTGCCCCCATACTGGACATTCCGATGGCAGAAAAGCAGTCAGCTGCACTGCGGAAAGTTGCCGGAGCTTTGCGAGATGGGTTCGCCCCAGCGCGATAATCTGCGTGTAGCCAAAGCCAATGCTCCTTAGAGCTGCAGGTCATATTCTATCTTCACCGGATCTTCTTCCGCCGTCAGCAGCTTGCCGGAGATTCAGCTTGACATGGGTATCAACAGCCAATGGTTCCCGCCACGCCATATAAATGCCCCCAGCGCCACATTGGCAGTTTTCTACCCACGCCCAGCGACTCCGTCATTTCTTCTATGGTCTCAGCGGCACGCCGTCATATTTTCAGTGGCATTCGGGCATTTCAATTTTGAAGGTTTTTCAGCTTTGAAGCATGATAAAAGCCGGTAGAACGAGATATCCTCTTCCAGCTCTGCCAGCGGCACCAGCACGCATAATCGGCTGAGTTTGTATTTTGCTAGACAATGTAACCAGATTCACCCGCTCATCGGTGCATTGGGCGCTTAAGATTGTAGCAAACAAAAGCTCATAATCCCACGCCCCGGTGTAGAGTTTTAAATAGCGGACGAACTCCTTCCCGTACTGCTCGTCCAATCGCTCTAAAATCGTTGTAATTGTGGTGTATCCTCTTGTTTTCCTTTTTCCATCTTAATTTTCCTGTACACCCTCTGTTTTTCTCCTTTCCTATCTTGAATTTTGCCCTGTCCTATTTTTCCCTATTTTTCTTTTCTACCTTGATTTCCCTGTTTGTTTCCCCTTTTCTTGTTTTCCTGTTTTCCGTTGTTCTTCGTTCGCCTTGCTGTTTTTCAGCTTCTAAGCACTGGCTGACAAGGTGTTCCTCAAAATTCCCTTGCCCTGCTTTGGATTCCTTATCCACTTACTATCGCCGCCCATACCCTTTCTCGTTCTCCTCTTAAATAAAAGCCGCCATCCCGCCCTTATTCCCTAATTCATCTCCATATCAGCAAGCCCACATCGCTTTCTTACTAAAGATAATAGTCGATTTTTGCGCCGAATATGTAAACATAATATTCTTTTTCTATCCCACTTTCCATTTCCGGCACTATCTTGTTCTCTGCCGCTCATCAGCAAAAAGGAATCCATAACAGCAGACACAAAAATCTAACCTTCGCTAATCTTCGTTTCCTAATTCTCCTTTTTGCCCACAAAAAGAGCGATGACGCTCTTTTTCTGGAGCTTATTCACTGTTCGTTCTTGTTGCTGAGCTCATTCCTTTTATACGGTTTTAACGGCTTATTGAATTCTGTTAAAACTTATCTCCGGTTGCTATATCATCATAATCCGCACCTTTCGGACTCCTGCTCCCTGTCAAAAGGGATTCCTGAGTGGTGCCGAATCGCTAAAATAGGGTGTCATTTCGACAAAGCACGTTCCGCCAAGGCAAAATGGCTCCGGGTGAGGCTGCTATACCGCATTGATTACCGGAGAATGCTTAGAAATTGAGGCCGGAGCTTCTTGAGCAGATACTCCGGTAACTCCATTGGCGATTTAGTCAAAGCACTGTGTGCGGATAAAGATTTGTCCGCCAGAAATCGAAGAACTACGTGCTCTGCTTTCTCAGAAAGGAAGAATTAAATGAATTTTTCTCAGTTTGTATAATTTTTGGTGTTGGTAATAGAGATTCGTTTCGCTGCTAACGCCATTATTTTCAAAAAGAAAGACATAAGCAACGAAATCCTGTAGAATAAAATCACCACAAATTATTTAAAGGAGGTTGCTTATGTCCCATCAAGATTATATCTTAAAAATGCTTGGATTGGAAGATAAAATATTATTTTTCAAATAATTACAGAAAAACAAAACTCCGTTGTTTATAAGGTTTTCATGCTACCCTTAGCTGTTTCTCTACCTGCTGTTCCAGAAATGTGGGTGTACAGAACAAAACAATATTATCAAGCACGGAACGAAAACATCTTATGTCAAACTTCTTCCTATGGCTGGTTTCCCTGCGTTTTGGCTTTGCGAAAAGCAACGTTTTCCTTTTGCAAATCCTGTGGCAAAACCTTTAGTGGCTTCCACTTCTCTTGTGACATTGCTTTATCTCCAATCCCGTAAAGCAACATATTTTTAAATGAGTTTAACTTATAAAGCAGCGAAAAGGATATTGCCCGAATGCATTTCGTTTCTCATAGTACCGTTTCGTCAAATGGGTGATCGCATGTATTTCTTCCTTCGCTCCAGACTTTGATTTCTTGCCGGAATCGCTCTGTTTTGACGAGTTTAAATCGACAAAAACGCCAAAGGGGCTATGAGGCTTTATTTTCTGCGATGCGGCTAACCACCGGCTCCTTGATATCGTCGAAAAGCCGTCAGCTTTGCTCCCTGCGAAACTATCTTTCCTACGCTATTCCAAAAGCTGCCGAGCAATGTCAAAAGCCATTTTGTATCGACTTATATAGTCCTTATATCTCCTTGATTAACGAGCTGTTTCCAAGGCTTCTATTGTTTCTGAGACCGCTTTCATATCCTTCAGTTGCTTAGCCGGTCGCTCATCAAAACCAGAATCCATCGGGATGAAAGCGGTTTCCACTTCTTCTATCGCTTATAAACGTCTGAAGCGTTACTGGAAGCTATTGCTGCTTCCTGCTGCTCAATTAAACTATACAAGTACTACTCGCTGGATGCACTTTAAATCCTTTGCTTGTTCCGCTTCTGTTGTGAGGATACAATATCCGTTGATAATACGTTAAAGACCACTTATGAGGGCTTATCAAGCCTTTTTACAGGATATCAAGCAAAAGGACGCCAGCTGCTTTTAAAGAATCATTTACTCGAATATTCTGCCACTTGTTCGGACTTTGTGAAGTAGCAATAAAAACCTTATTACAGCATTTTACCTTAGTGGAGAACTCTCTACAGCATGCGATTTCCAACAGTTGTTTAGAGGAATCAATAACTATATCAAAACTCTTATCGCTTTTGGATTTACCGCAGTTTTTCCACTTTAAAAATAGAATCCTTATCATAAAACATTGTTCCGCTACTATAAAAGGTGAGACAGCAAAACACCATCTCACCTTAGAGTCCTGATTTTATTCTCTAAAACTTACCAACACCATTTTGACAAGAACCATTTCTCTTTCTTATTCTATCAACCCAGTATCTTGATGTCTTTCATCATCTTGCTGGCGTTAGCACTCCTTCTTTCCAGGCAATTTTCCGGAAAAGACCAGATCTTTATTTGGTTATTATTCTCATCAGGCTGATTACCATAGAGTTGCCCAACAAACGGAGATCCGACGTATTTGTGGAGAAGCTCCACAGATAGATACTCCGGCAAACGCAGGAAAAAGCCTACCAACACCATTTTGATAAAGAACCGCAGCGCGCGCAGGCGCAAAAAGACGATGCTACATTCATCGTCTATCACTGGGCATACTGGATTTGAACCGGTGAATGCAGGAGTCAAAGTCCTGTGCCTTACCGCTTGGCTAATGCCCAACAAAAAGCGCGAAACGGGTTCGAACCGCGACCCTCGCGTGGCAGGCGATGCTCTACCACTGAGCCATTCGCGCATAAAAACAATATGTAATTGCTGTACCGTGGCCTTTGTCTGTAAACCAGCTATTTTGCCCGGCAACAAAAGATATTATACAGAATCACAAGAAAAAGTCAAGGGGTTTTTAATGTTGGCTGCCAGTAAAGCCAAACCCTGTACCAGCGTACTTTTCTCTAATCTGGTGTGAAACATCAACAGCAAATCCACACTGATCGGACTATTGTCAGGATTGGTTTCCGTTAGGGCGTCATAAGTCCCACCATTTGCAGTTAGTACCGTATCGCTCCCGCCGCCCATTTTTCCCTCGTCCTCAGCAATTTCAATATAGCCAACAAAATATCCGTTTCCTTATCCCAAAAATCGAATAATTCTTGCCACCATGCTCGCATGAATCATCGTCGCCATCTCCGGCCACAGCTCATTATGCCGCTTTTCGCATACTCTGCCGCCATGCCGGGATATAATTTCATCTTAAAACCTTTTATCACTCTCCTTATTCTTGTAGAAAAATCACATCACAGCTCAGTCCGGAGTTGAATTGCCCATGGAGTTACATGAAACGGTGTTTTTCGCGAACTGGATTTTCAGCTCCGGCAAAACCGGACATCGCCATCGTTCTTTAGCATCATCATAATTACAGCAGATGCGGGCTGGCTGTTCCATAACGGTTTTCATGCTGCATCACCGTATCATAATCCTTTAAACCGCAGGCCTGCATCAGTAAAGACACCTATGTCGGTGCTCTGTCCACATTCGTCCGTTCCTCCGGATCGCTGCATATCAAATAGTATGTCTTGTCCAAGAAAAACCGGAATAGGTAATGTATTTTCCAATTTTTATAACGACACATCCTGCCAAAGAAGTTCTACCATCATTACAATGGGGGTATACTGCTCGCTGATGACAATCCGCTCCTCGTCGCTCTCTCTCCACCCAAAAGCGGGACCAAAGCTCTACCGTCGCGGGTAATATCTTGGCACCGGCTAATTCGACCGTTGCCCCATATCCATCAAACTGACAGGGGCTCTGGAATCCGCTGCCCCTTTGCAATTTCCAGCTCAGCAAATAAAACACGGAATATGCACGGACGGATCATAAAGACCTGCTTGCCGTAATATCCTCGACTTCATTCATATCCCCATCGATCGGATACATAAATAAAAATCCCTTCTATCGGTCCGATTTAAATATTGTTGAAATGCCTCATAGCGTGGCGAGATGTTCAATCATTAACCAAACCATATATAGCAGCCCGAGCGGCTCAGGCCACTTCAGGATCCGTTTGCACGACTTTACCCTCAATGCCGGATGCTCCATTCCGACGACGCCCACATCATCAGACTGACCTTATCGTAATCCTAATCTGTCGCTCCTTGCTGCCTAAGGAAAATCTGGGTCCATATACGCCAACCGTTAAAAACTGTGGTTTTCATAATCCTTTGCCAGATAATCCAGTGCTCCGTTCAACTACATAGCGATCGTATGCCAAAACCGGAGAATCACCCATATAATACAGGGAGCTATTTTTCATCAAATCCGTCACTTTTGATTCCGGCGGCAAGCCATAGTTCGTACCCATTATGAAAGACGGGCGTCCGATCTCCGGCAATCCGTTTTGCATAACCATGCCGTTGGTCTGGTCCCACAAAATGCATCCGACCGCACAAAACCGTTTTCACAGCCAGATAAAAGTCAAACTATGCAAAATGTCAACTGATCCGAACTCAGCCCATTAAAAATTAAACTTACCCATTATTACTGGGAAGCTGTCCGGAAATCATCGACGCCCGACCGGCACATAGCGACGCGAAGTCGTTGCATTGTCAAAAACCGTTTCCTTCCATCGCTAGCGAATTGATCGGCATTGGAGTGCGAATCGCGAATCCTGCACGCCCTCTAAGCGATAAAGATGTTGATCTGACATAAATAATAAAATATCTTTTTACCATTTTGCATTTTCCTTTGTTTATCAAAAGTACTTTTTATAATCTACCAGCATAGCGTCATCGAGACTTTGGCTTTTTATTCGCTGACGACTTTCTATTTCTGTTTATCAATCGGTACTATATCCTATGTGTGTGCCTCGCCGTTCTCTTCCGCGATCATCGCTAATCCGGCGCCTTCTCGAATTAAGCGGCGAATAGCGCGTCCTCCCATTCCGGCCTGGCGGTCCTCACCCGATTCACAGTGCACTCCACCGATGGTCGGCGGGTCATACCGGCGAGGAGCGATATCACCAAGTCGCCTGATACCGGTCCGGCATGTTTTAAGACGCGAGCTCAAAATCAAGTCTGTATGCTCCGCCTGCCCGCCGACATGTATTTTCCTCAAGCGGATCTTTTTGCCAGATCATAAAACTCATGCTCACCACTACTACGGTGAATATATTTTGCTTTCTCCGTCCGAATCATTGTTCGCCAGCGTACTTGCGCTCATCCGTCGTCTGCGCCATTTTGCCGTGGCCAATACATGCGCAGCGGTCGGTGCACCATCCCGTCAGTCGGCTGGGGAATGATACTCATCGCACTGAATCTCTTCATGCCAGCCGCCCGCCCTCACAGACGGACAGCTCCGATGCTCTGTGCTTTCTCCGGTCAAAAGCCCCTAAAGGCTCTTGCCAAATTGGTCGCGATCCGGCGTAACCTACAAAAATCCATCGCCGTGGCATAAAAATCCACCAGCTCCATCAATTCCTTTCCGCACTCTCCCGGCTGAAAATCAACTCCTGCGGCGGTTTTAACCAAAACGCAGCATTTCGTCGCAATCCTCAAAAGCAATTTTGTGCTTTTTCCGGCAAGTCATAATCGCCAGTTAAATCTGCCGCGGGTCGTAGTCGCTGAGTTTCCTACTGCTTGCTTTCCTGTAGCCACGCAGACCGCTGAAATTCGATTATCCACTTTCAGCGCATTCCCAAATAGCAGCCGCATTTCATCATAATCCGCTTCTTGGTACGTCATGCCCATAGTTTTGTCACCTTAACTCCTGCACATAGCTTTTGTTCTGCCCTACTCACCCGCCTGGGCAAAGCCTTTGACCGGTCAGCGCATGGAAAAATAGGGTTCTTCTACGGCGGCGTGGGGCGGGTGCGGATACGTGAGCAGAAAAATACAAATCAGCCGGTCGTCTGCCGGATGCACGCAAACAGCTCAATAGCGGCGATCCACCGCTAAGCATCGTCAGAATAATGTACGTCGCTCTCATTCGGTTTTCAGCTTGCCGATATAATGGGAATACCATTTTATCCCAGGCTTTCCCGAGGTGGGATTTTCCGGTTGCGCCAGTATGATTCACCATAAAAAATCTCGTCCATACTGTTGGGAGATGTGCCGGAAAGTGGATAATCGATTTCGGCTGGTGAAAAGCAATCGAAAAACTCGGCGATTTAACGATATGTGTTTGCAACGTTATATTCGGCTTTACAAAATGCACAGTGTCGACGTTCCATTTTAGTTAAACACCACGAGGTTGATTTCGCCGGGCTCTGGAAAGACGATGAGCTGGTGGACTATGCTGCGACATGGTGAGGCCACCGCCGGATCTTTGACCGGGCTTACAAGCTGTCGGGCTGGGCGGCTTCTTTTGGCAATTCGTGCGATGATCTCGCTTCCGGACCAGTCGGAAGTGCCGACCTGGCATCGTGTGCGACCAATAACGGACGCGGGCTGGGCGCTGAGGAGGTGAGTGCTGATGCCGTGATCGGTGGGCATGGGGACTATGATTGCAGATCGCGGGAAAGCAATGTGGGCAGGCGGGCTGGACTTGGACACAGGCTGCGTCTAAAATGGGACTGTTGTCAGGCGACGTTCCCGCCGGTATGACCACCAGGCTGGGCTGTCGGGTGAAACTGCCAGCGGGCGCGTGCCGCGGTCGAAGGTGCTGGATGCTGACGGTCAGCGAATGGGCGACGGCACATGCGATAAATGTGCGATTGATAAACGAAATGAAAAGTCGTCGGCATCTGATGTTGTCGCTGGTGAATCAAAACCGCGCGATATAAACAAAGTAAATGACAAAATCATTTGTATCGGATCGACATTCATCGCTTGAAGGCTGCGAGGATTCGTGATTCACTCAATGACTGGATCGGTGCGATGGGCGGGCTGATTTTGACCTCGCGTCGTGTTCGGACGACTTTCCCAGTAATGAGGTGTTGTTGGCTATGTGATTTGTGCGGTCGGGCCGTGAGGATAACCAGCGCGAAGACCGCAAAACAGTTATCGCAATGAATACTAACCATGTTGCCGCCGAAATCAAAGTAGCGGATGATAATCTTGTATTATGGGTGTAATCCGGAACTGGCGCTGTCGCAGACGAGCGATGAATTATGCAACAGATATGAAAAACCACGGTTACAACGGACCCAGCATATGAACCGGCCCTGTCGTGGCGCCGAAGTGGGTGTTTGACAAGGTCGGTGCGGATGATAAAACCGTCGGGCATGGGCGTCCGGCGACCAGGCCGCTGCGGGCTGGGCCGAAGTGACTCGAGCCGCAGGCTGCCGGTTTGGTTGATGAACGTTGGCTTTGTCGCAATATGAACGTTTCAACAATAATCCGGACCAGACTGTGGTTTGTTGTAATCCGATCATCAGGATGTGGAAAGGTCGAATTCCCTTGGCTGGTCTTTGTCGATCCGTCGATGCGCTGTTCCGTTTTGTTGCTGGAGCGGGTAAAGGGCAACGGTGTCAGCTCGACAGATGTGAAAACAGCGGTGTGAGTAACCGGTGCCGGAACCACCGATGGGCGCTGTGAGTGAAGAAAGAAACGACGACGGATGTCGGCGACGATAACACCGGCAGCAAATGATGGGCTCTTAACGGAAATGTAGATATAAGGTGGAAATACGACCACCTGTTCGAGCACTGTGAACCGTTTATACTGTTGATGTAACCGTGATCGGCGATGACGACGAAACGCGAACGCAATGTCTTTGCGTGCGGGGGCTGCTGTTGGATTATGTTGATGCGGCGCATGGCGCGGGTTATGGAAGACGCGCTTCCGGTCGCCGTAATGCTAAATTTGATAACGTCGACGGAAAAATCCGGTTAAACCACCGTTTCGGAAAAAAAAACGTGTAGACACTACCAAAATGAAAAAAAATGATAAAGGTTACAGATGAGTATATCGACGTAACGTATAACGGCATGTTATTGACCATGACGTGGTAACAGGTATTCGACCACAGGACGAAACTCGACCTCAATGGTGGGGACGAGCAGGCGGCGCGGGCTGAGCCACGACGGTGTTTCACAAATGGTGGGACTTTATCGGCGCCTGTGAGCCAATCAGCAATGGTCCGTCCGGTGCCGTTGATGTTCACCACAGATGGGAAATGACTGCCGGTGCGGGTTTCAACACCGACCGTCAAAAAAGTAAACCTGACTGGTCTGATATATCTTTTGTTGTTGAAATAAACTATTTAACGAACTTCTGGCGTGTTCTGCGCGCGAATGGCTCAGTGGCTCGCGCGGGCAGCGTCACGGGGTCCATTCACGCTGACGGGCGTGCTGGCAATGAGGCGCAGGACTGTTTCGCAGTTAAATGTCTGCCAGTGTTTTGACAGATAACATCGTTTGTGCCACAAAACTGCGGTTCAATGGTAGACCTCCTGCGTTCTGGAAACCTGCGGCCGGTTCCTCTAATCGATCGAATCCGTGTCGGCCGATGAAATAATCAGGCTCATCTGGTCTTTCCGGAAAAGTGCTCGAAAGGAAAAGGAATAGCGGCGCCGGCTGGGCGGAAGAAAACATCAGATACGGTTGATAAGGCTCAAGAAAGGAGTTCTTTATCGATGTTGACGGGACTGGAATAAATCGAGTTTGGGTGGGGATGATTTTGCTGTCTCTGTAATGGCGGAACAATGGCTTTGCGACCAAGGTCTGTTTAAGTGGAAACTTGCGGTAAACAAAGCGACGGGTTTTGACATAGTTGACAAATTCGCCGTAACCGTTGAAAATGCGTATGGTGCTCGCAAATAAATGCTGGCAATGGGCGCAAAGGGGTCGGTGTCGGCGGTAATGTTCGCGCAACGGCATCACTGCCCGATGTCTAACCAAAAAGTGATAACACTCATAAAACGGTCGCTGGCGCTGATCGGCAGATGTGTCCTCGCTGAAGCGGGGCTGAGATTGGTGTCAACGAGCCCTATGGACTGGTGAGCAACGGCTGTATGCTCGTAACGCTCGGTTTATTCGCGGTGAGCTGCCATCTGTGGACGGCACGATGAACATTTCGCTGGCCGAGCGGTCGTGTAAACTCCGGGCTGGTGTCAGGAAATGGGACTATATCGTCGTGCAAATAACTGTTGCTCTGTTTGGAGACCAGCGTAAAGCGGTTTCGCCGTTTCGACCTGTCAAGGCGATGATAACGCATCGCGGTAAACTCGCGGCGCGGCGCAGCTTTCGTCAAAATGAGCGATTCAACTGGCGTCGAGATGTAGACGGGCGATCAATACGTTGGCGTACTATGAGCGAAGATAGACTAAACGGCTGTAGTAAACCTCAGAGACAAATCATTTAAAATAACGGCACTGGTGGAACAAATGTGTTCAAGGAGGTGGAAGCCACAAGTTGCCAGGACCTGAAAACGTTGCTCAAGCCAGGGGGCCAACCATGGGGCGGTTGATCGTTCCGTGTTTTGTTCTGTGCCTGCAACCAGATGGAAAGGAAATATTCAAGGATATTCTTATAAACAACGTTTCATTCGCTTTCATATTCGAAGTACATATTCCAATCAACATTTTAGATATAATCTTGATGGAGACAACGACCTCGGCGCAAATAATTTATTGATACGACCTACGGATTCGTTATATTCTTCTTTGAAAAACAATGACGTTGGCAGCGAATCCGTACCAACGCAAATATGCCGAAAAGTCATTGATTCGGCAAACGAGCGAGCATGGTTCTTCGTTTTCAACGGCGGTTAAATCTTTGTCACGCGATAACATTCGTCGCCAGTAAGCACCGATATCTGCTGCTTTCCGATTTATTTCTATTGTTCACTCGATAATCAACAACGACCTCTTCCTTTCACTGTACGGCGGGCTATGCTGTCGAAAATGACACTGTTGGTCGAGGCCACTGACGGGAAGTCCGGAGCCGCGGATTATCGAATAAGTAACAGGTCAATAGCGGTGACTCGTGAATGACCTCGGCTGGCTGCGCTAATTTGAAA